>CXWL01002543.1_pt1 | contig 39402 bp, 39 predicted proteins | sample 590931 | NCBI WGS metagenome assembly CXWL01 (sample SAMEA3498368, study PRJEB10139) | groundwater metagenome | biome: water well; material: biofilm material | place: Germany | collected 2015-04-27 | reverse complement strand
ATTGCCCGCCGCATTGCCGATCAAAGTGTCCGCGCCAGAACCGCCAGTCGCGTTCTCGATGACCGCGCCTCGCGCAATCGCAATATTGCCAACGGCGATACCGGCGCCGGAGGGTCCAGCGCTGGAGAACGCCTCTTCGCGCAAATCAATTTCAACTGAGGTCGAATAGCCGGAGAGGTCGATCGTATCTACGCCGCCTGCGTCCCAAATCGCAAACACCGGGCTTTGATTGCTGGCGGTGATAGTGAAGTGCTGATAACCGGTGTTCGAATTGAAACCGTAGATGGTGTCGCCCGTGCGCGTCGTCATATTGGCGCCGTAGAGACGCTGCGCTGCGGCGATGTCGTGCAATTGCGGAGCGGCTTGTGATGCTCCTAAGCTCCCGCCAGTGTTCGCCGAGCCAAAGTAGCTCATGGTGGTGAACATGATCGAGTCTTGCCAATGGTCGGCGTCGTTTTGATACGTGGCGCCGCCATTTACGCCGCCATCGTATACGCCGGGATGACTTAAGCCGATTGCGTGGCCGATTTCGTGAACGATAACTGAAACGCCGAACTGGCCGATAATCGGATTGGTGTTGTGGGCGAGGGCGCCGTTGAACCAGACGTCGCCTTCCAAATCTGCCGCCGCAGTCGCTCCGGCTGTGGGCAGGTAGGCAAATCCGTTGATTGTCGGAAATCCGGTGGTCCAATTTCCAAACAGGATAGTTGCGGTGTTGGTGTATGCTCCTTCGCCAGCTGTTCCTGAACCGACGCGCACGAAGGTGATGTTGGCGACCTCAGACCACAACGCCAATGCGCGTTCGACTGCAATGATTTGCGCCTGGTTGAGGCGCGCAAAGCCGCCCGTGCCCGGTTCCATGACTGTTGGCGCGACCGCTCGAAAACCGTACGTTACCGTCGTCGGCGCCCCCAGCGCGAGGCTCCAACCATCGCTGTCGCGCGTGATTTGCGCCGCAGCCTGATCCCAGTTCAGGATTGGTAGGCCGTTAGCGGCAACTCCCCCGGTCGGAGGCGCAAAGTATTGTGGCCCAAGGTCGGATGAAGAGTACGATCCGACCTGCGGAAAAAATGCGTCGTCGTTTGCATCAAACGAGGCTTCGATCCTGTTTCCAAAGGAAACTTCTCGGAGGACAGTTATCCAATGTCGCATGGCGGGATCCCACTCTTGTTTTCGACGCGAGTATTAATACCGCACCGAAGGACGCTTTGGCCCGCGACAACAGTCCATCCGTCGCAAAAAACCAGCCGGTTCGTGGCCGTGAGCGACGACGGCAACGACTTCCTGTTCAACGGCAAGAGATCTGAATCGCAGAAACAGCGCTCCCGTTCGTTCGGCTGACGCCATAAAGGACCCCGACTTGGCGCGACAAATGCCGACAACGCCAACCCACTGGCGATTGATGACTCTGCCTGGGGCGCACGGCCGCCAAGCGCGTGATCCAGAGGGACGTGCAAGACCCGCTGGCGCGCCTGATCTTGGAGACGCGCGTGAAGGACGACGATCAAGTCCGCGTGAGGTTTGACGGGAATGATTTTCTGTTCAGCGGCAAGAGCGACAAGAAGGCGGTTTAGCGCAGCAGTTTGGTTCACCTCAACCCAGCGTCCGCCACAGCATGTAGGTGGCGGTGGCGAAGATGAGGGCGGCGAACACGCGTTGCAGCGCGTTTTTGTGTTTGGCTAGGCCCGCCCCGATCGCCGCGCCGGCGAGACCGCCGCCGACGCCGCCGGCGATAAACATCAAAGCGATGCGCCAATCGACCAATCCCTCGGCGGCGTAGGCCGAAGCGGTGGCCGCCCCGATCGAGCCGACGGAGAGCAGCGAGGAGCCGACCGCGTGCAGCATGCTCATGCCGCTGCTGGCGATGAGGCCCGGCACGATCAGAAAACCCCCGCCTATGCCGAAAAATCCGGAGAGCGCGCCGACTGTCAGCCCCGCGCCCGCGATCGCGGGTGCGTTCCTCCACGACAGATGCACGTCCGCGTTGGGCTGCTCGCGCGTCGGCATCAGCATGCGCACGCCAACCGCGATCATCAGCAGTGAAAACAAGGGGAGCAGCACGCTTGCATCGGTTTGCCGTCCGGCCACCGCGCCCAGGCTCGCGCCGGCGACGCCTGAGACCGCGAACGCGATCGCGCACGGCCATTTCACGTGGCCGCGCCGGGCGTGGGTGATCAGGTTGACGAGGGCGTTGGCCGAGACAGCCAGCGCGCTGGTGCCGATCGCGACGTGCGGATTGGCGACGCCGACGAGGTAGAGCAGGGCCGGCGTCGCCAGGATCGAACCGCCGCCGCCTACCAGCGCCAGCACGAAGCCGACAGCGGCGCCGCTCAGCAGAGACAGGATGTCGGTCCAGGTCATGAGTGCGAGCTTGCGCGGTTCCAGGGCATCGCCTTCAGCAGCAGCGCCATGCCGCACCAGCCGCTCAACCCGGCAAACAAAAGACCGGCGCCGATGAAAGCGGAAAGCGCGTAGAACGCTGGGTTGACGCCGGCGCCGAGCGCCGCGCCCGGCACCACGAGCCCGCCTGCTGCGATTTGCACCGGGCGCATCATTTCCAGCGGCGCCTTGCGGTTGGTGTGCACCGCGAACTCGGCGGCCTTCCAAGCCTCGATGCCGCCTTGCAGGCAATAGCCTTGGCTGAAGCCGCGCGCCAGGAGCTTGGCGGCGTTGGCATGCCGGCGCGGCAATGGAACACCGCGATCTTATCGTGGTCGCTGTCGAAATAGTGCGCGTCGCTGGTCGAAAGCGGGGCCAGCCGGGCGCCGAGAATGTGTTCGCGGGCGTGTTCGTCGCTCTCGCGCACATCTAGGAGCACGGCCTCGTCGGCGTCGAGCTTGCATTTGAGTTCGGCGACGCTGAGGGGCGCAAGCTGGGTCATTTGCCCTTCCTTGTTTTCCTGGGAGGGCAATAGATGGCGGCCAGGGCGGTGAGCACGCTTGCGGCTTCGGCGCTGGCAAGGCGGTAATAGATGGTCTGCGCCTCGCGCCGCGTACGCACCAAACCCTCGGCCCGCAACCGCGCCAGATGCTGCGACATCGCCGATTGCGAGAGCCCGCTGCCTTCCTGCAAGGCGCCGGCGGAAAGTTCGCCTTCGGTCAGCTGGCACAGCACCATCAACCGCGCCTCGTGCGCCAGCGCGCGCAGCAATTGGGCGGCCTCGGCGGCACGACCGGCGAAACCCTCAAGGCTCAGGGCGGCTGGCATCGGCATTCCTTGTATTTCATTTACAACTAAAATAGCAATTCCTAATAAAAAACAAGAGTGGCAAATCCGGAGGCGGCGATGGCGGCGCAACTGAAGGTCGAGGCGTTTTTTGACGAACCCAGCTTTACCGCCAGTTATCTGGTCTGGGGCGAATCCAGTCTCCGCGCGGCGATCATCGACAGCGTGCTCGATTTCGATCCGCGATCAGCCCGCACTGGAACCCATTCGGCGGCGGCGATGCTGGCGGCCGCGCGCGAGAAGGACCTCGGCATCGACTGGATCCTCGAAACTCATGCCCACGCCGATCATCTTTCCGCCGCGCCGTACTTAAGGCAGGCCACCGGCGCCAAAATCGCAATCGGCGCGCGCATCAGCGAGGTGCAGCGCGTGTTCAAACCGGTCTTCAACCTCATCGACATGGCCGAGGATGGCAGCCAGTTCGACCTCTTGCTCAAGGACGGCGACCGCCTGCCTCTGGGCGACCTCGAAATCGAAGTGATGGCTACGCCAGGCCACACGCCGGCGTGCGTGAGCTATCGGATCGGCGACAGCGTATTTGTAGGCGACACCCTGTTCATGCCCGATTACGGCACCGCGCGCTGTGATTTTCCGGGCGGCGATGCGCGCACGTTCTATGATTCAATCCAGCGCATCTTATCGCTTCCGCCGCAAACGCGGATGCTTCTGTGCCACGACTACAAGCCTGCGGGGCGCGAGGCCTTTGTCTGGGAAAGCAGCGTCGCCGAACAGCGCGCGCACAACATCCACGTCCATGACGGGGTTGCCGCCGACGCGTTTGTCGCCATGCGTCAAGCGCGCGACAAGACCCTGGCCAAGCCGGCCCTGATCCTGCCGTCGATCCAGGTCAATATCCGCGCCGGCGACCTGCCCGCGCCCGAGAGCAATGGTGTGCGCTATCTTAAACTGCCGCTGGACTTGATTTAGCGGGTTTTACCGCGTGTCAGGGGACGCTGACTTCCATGCGCGCCTGAAAGCGCGTGGTCCAACCAACGAGCGCCGGTGTAGGTTGCCGGGGGACCGAAAGCGCGCTTGAGCCTGCTCGCACTCCGTGGAACAGTGCCCCATCCGGCCCGAACGCCGGCGTAAGCAAGAAGCGGCGCCTGCCGCCGAAGAAGGCGTACCGGCGTCGCTCCAACCCTAAGGGAGGAGTGGGCCCATGCCTGCAGGCAATCCAACAGGTGCTAAAACCGTGAGGGCAATCGCCGTCGTCGGTCCGACCGGGGCGGGCAAGACGGCGCTGACGCAAGCTCTGGCATCGGCCGCCTCGGGCGGGTCGGGCGCTAGCCCCACCGTCGCCGGCCAGTCCACCGAAATGCAAATCACCGCCATTGAATACATGGGCGATCGCTATGCGCTGCTCGACACGCCCGGCGCAGTCGATTTTCTGGCCGACGCCGATTTCGCGCTGCCGAGCGTCGACATGGCGATCGTGGTCGCGGACTCTGATCCCGATAAGGCGCTGTTGCTCCAGCCGTTCCTGAACGCGCTCGAAGCCCTAAGAATACCGCACGCGATTTTCATTAACAAGATCGACCAAGCCCGAGGCCGCATTCGTGATCTCCTGGAAGCTTTGCAGCCAGTGAGCGCGCTGCCGCTGGTGGCGCGGCAAGTGCCAATCTGGAAAGACGAGCACGTTGCCGGTTTCGTCGATCTGGCGCTTGAACGCGCGTTTCTCTACCAGCCGGGCAAACCCTCGCGACGCATCGATATTCCAGCTGAGATGGCCGAACGCGAAACTGAAGCGCGTTTTCACATGTTGGAGCAGCTCGCCGATTTCGACGATACGCTGATGGAGGCATTGCTTTCGGATGTGACGCCCGCGCAAGATTTGGTGTTTGCTGACCTGGTGCGCGAAACCCGCGAAGGGCTGATTACGCCGGTGTTCTTTGGCGCGACCGCGCAAGGCCACGGCATCCGCCGTCTGCTAAAGGCGTTCCGTCATGACACGCCGGAGCCCAAATACGCCGCCGAGCGAGTGGGCCTTAAAGGCGCCGGCGCCTATGTAATGAAGATCACCCACGCTGGGCAGGCGGGAAAGCTCGCCTATGCGCGGGTGTTTGGCGCCGCCATGGCCGATACCGATCAGATTACGCTGAGCGATGGTTCAAGCGCGCGCCCAAGTGCATTGTTTGCGGTGCAGGGCGCGCAAACCAAGAAGACAGTATCGGCGCCCGAAGGCGATGTCGTCGCGATCGGCAAGCTCGATCCGGTGGCGGCGGGCGATCTGTTGGCCGTGGGCCCGATGCAAAAAGCCAAAGCGCAACCGAAAAAGCGTTTTCCCGTATTCCAGCTGGCGATCGCCACCAAGGACCGCAAAGACGACGTACGCCTCTCAGGCGCGTTGCAGAAATTGGTGGAGGAGGATCCTGGCCTTGACGTGCTGCACGATCAGATCACGCACGAAATTCTGCTCCAGGGCCAAGGCGATCCGCATCTGCGTTTGGTGATCGAGCGGCTGAAGGCGCGCTTCGGCGTGGAAGTTACCTCTACGCGTCCGTCCACACCATACCAGGAGACGATCCGCAAGCATGCGGAAAAGCGAGGCAAACACAAGAAACAGACTGGCGGGCACGGTCAGTTCGGCGATTGCGTCATTCAAGTGAAACCGCAGCCGCGCGGCGGCGGCTTTGAGTTCGTCGACAAGATCACTGGCGGCGCCATCCCGAGGCAATGGATTCCGGCGGTGGAAGCGGGCGTCAGGGACGCCATGCAAAAGGGGCCAAAGGGCTTTCCGGTCGTGGATGTGTCGGTGACCCTCATCGACGGCTCCTTTCACGCGGTGGATTCTTCCGAGCATTCGTTCCATGCCGCCGGCCGCGCCGGCATGCATGACGCGCTGGCCGATTGTGATCCGTTCGTGCTGGAGCCAGTGGAAAAACTCTCGATCTACACGCCCAATTCCGGCACGCCGAAGATCAATTCGGCGGTGTCGAGCCATAACGGGCAGATCCTCGGCTTCGAAGCGCGGGAAGGCTGGCCCGGTTGGGACCGGGTCGATGTGTATTTGCCCCACGCGGAGCGGCAGACCTTCATCATAGAGCTGCGCTCGCTGACCCAAGGATTAGCGACCTTTGAGGCCACGTTCGACCACATGATCGAACTCACCGGTCGGCGCGCTGAAGATGTCGCCAAGAAGGCGCAAGCAAGCGCGGCATGAGCGGTAAGATTACGCTGTTCGCCTGCGCTGGCGGCGAGTTGGTTCTGCCAGCGCAGGCGTCATTGCTCGCTGATCGCGGCGACGGCGGCAATCTGGTCGTTAACCCGCCGCGCCGTGTGTGGGAGCGCAGCGCATTGTCCGTTGAAGAGCTGACTGCTTGGTCATACTTGGTCGCCGCGTCGGGCGAAGCGATGCTGGGCGTGTTGCCGCAGCTCGACGGTGGTTGCATCAATTATTGGGAAGCGGGAAACTGGGCGCTGAACGCCGCCGCTGAGCCGATAGGCGCAAAGACGGCGCCGGGGCATCGCAATGTGCACCTGCACCTCATTGGCCGCAGCCGCTTCGCTCAGAGCCCACACCATGTTTGGGGCGAGTCGCCACGTTTTCCCTTGTATGCGGAGCGCCACACTTGGGCGAAGGACTATGCGCGACTTTCCGCCGAGGAGTGCTCGGCCATTGTTGCGTGTGTTGTTGCGTTGCTTGAGCGTAAGTTTGCCATGGAAGAACTTCCGGCTTGGACATATTGTGAAACGTGCGGCTATCCCACGCCCATTGCGCCTCGCCATGCTTGCGGGTGAGCACGCGTCATGACCTGGCTGCGATGCGGCGCTCGTCGTAGGCTGCGAACAGGCACGCGGCGATGATGAGCACCGCTCCGGCGAACACTTGCGGGCGCGGCGTTTCGTGGAACAGGAAATAGCCGATGAGGCTCGCCCATAACAATTCGCTGTAATGGATGGGCGCCAGCTGTTGGGCTTCGGCCTTTGCGTATGCGCGCGCGAGCAGGTACATGCCTGCTGCCGCCAAGGCGCCCATGAGGACGAAGAACGGCCAATCGTCCCAGTGCGGTGGCGGCGCGAGGGCGATGGCCGGTCCGGCCACGATCAGGCCGGGGATGAAGGAGGCGAGCAATCCAACCACGGGCGCGCCATCTGTCGGCGCGCGCGCGCGCATCAGGATGATCGAAACCGCGAACGCGAAGGTCGAAAGTATCACCGCGCCCACGCCGAGCCAGTAACGCGGCTCTGCGTCCGTCGAAGGCGCGCCTTGAAGCGCGATGATGACGCCGACGAACCCCAATCCCGCCGCGAACAGGCTCGTCGCGCGTGGCCGCTCACCGATTATGGCGAAAGCGACGAATGGCGCGATCAAAGGGTAGAAGAACGCCAACGTGACTGCTTCGGCCAAGGGGAGCACTGTCAGCGACCAAAAGAACGCCGTGGCGGCGATGGCGATGACGATGCCGCGCTGCCCGTGCGCGCGCCACATATCGGGTGTGATTCCGGGCCGCCCGGCCTGCACCCAGATCGCCAGGGAAAACAACGTGGCGAAAAAATAGCGTCCCAGCACCACGATCAGCGTGTGGTTGGCAGCGGACAGGTGTTTGATGGTCGCGTCCATGACCGAGAGCGCCGCAACCCCAATGACAAGCAGCAGCGTCGGCGGCAGCGCAGGCGCTGGCCGCGCCGGACCAGCGACGTCAGAATGGGTAGGCATGAATGGGAATCCCGCTGGGGGCGATCTGGGGTCGCGGGCCAAATCAGTCAAGCCTCATGCCGCTGGCGGTCACGCTTGGGCGCGCTATAAGGCGGCGCAAGGGGATTGGCATGCCTGAATTGACCGAGGACCAGCATCTGATCGTCGACACGGCGCGGGCGTTCGCGCAGGACAAGCTCCGCCCCAACGCCGCGCGCTGGGAGGAAGAGGGGCTCGATCGCGGCACATTGGAGGAGTTAGCCGCTCTTGGGTTCGCCGGCATTTACGTAGGTGAGGAGCACGGCGGATCGGGCCTGACGCGGCTCGACGCGGCGCTTATCTTTGAGGAATTGTCGCGCGGATGCGTCGCCACCGCCGCGTTTGTGTCGATCCACAACATGTGTTCATGGATGATCGATGCGTTTGGCGACGCAGAACAGCGCGCGAAGTGGCTGCCGAAGCTGACGCGCATGGAGACGATCGCGTCCTATTGCCTGACCGAGCCCGGCTCCGGCTCTGACGCGGGCGCGCTGCGCACAAGCGCCAAGGTTGATGGCAACGCGCACTACGTCGTCAATGGCTCGAAGGCGTTTATTTCGGGCGCTGGCTTCTCCGATCTCTACGTCTTGATGTGCCGCACCGGCGAGGATGGGCCAAAGGGCGTGTCCACGTTGCTGGTTGATGCGGGCGCCAAGGGGCTTTCGTTCGGCAAGCCGGAAAACAAGATGGGCTGGCGCGCGCAACCCACCGCAATTGTCAATTTCGAGGATTGCCGCGTGGCGGCGGAAAATCGCATTGGCCCCGAGGGCGAAGGCTTCAAATACGCGATGAAAGGCCTCGATGGCGGGCGCCTCAATATCGCCGCGTGCGCCTTGGGCGGCGCGCAGGACGCGCTTGATCGCGCGCTCGCTTACGTCAAGGAGCGAAAGCAATTCGGCAAACGCATCGCCGATTTCCAGGCCACGCAATTCACTCTGGCTGACATGGAGACCGACCTTTCGGCCTCACGTGCGCTGCTCCACCAGGCGGCGCGTAAACTGGACGCGAAAGTCGCTGATGCAACCAAGTTTTGCGCCATGGCCAAACGCTTCGTCACCGACACGGCGTTCAAGGTCGCCGATCAGGCGCTGCAGCTGCACGGTGGCTATGGGTACCTGGCCGATTACGAAGTGGAGCGCATTGTTCGCGATCTGCGCGTGCATCGGATCCTTGAAGGCACCAACGAAATCATGCGCGTCATCATTTCGCGCGAGATGTTGAAGCACTAGGAATATGGACCGCCGGCTTCCAGCCGGTCTTTTTTACCTGCCGACTGGAAGTCGGCGGTCCGGGGGAGAACACTCATGATCATGCGCGCCATGGCGATAGGTTTCGGGCTCTGGCTCCTCAACGCCGCCATCTTCCGCTTCGCGGGGCAGTATTTTTTCTACCCGAGTACAGAAGCATCCTACATAGTTGCGCTGTTCGCGGGCGTCGCATTGATCGGCGCGGTGATCGCTTTCGTCGTGCTGAAGCTGTTGCGCGAAGCGCCGGGCGATGAGTGCGAGGCGGCAGTGAGCCTGGCGATGCCCAGCTTATTGCTGAACGCGCTGCTGACGCATGAGTTCGCCGAGATTTTCGACAACCTCAACGAGGGGTTGGATGGGCTATATGGGCCATTGGCGATGATCTATGCGAGCTCGATGATTTTCACCGGCTTGCTCATGACCCGAATCTCGCCCGTGGATGAGCGGGTGTGAGGCGGCGCGATGTTGTCGGCGGCGGCCTGGCATTGGCTGGGTGCGCGAGCATGAACGCGGAAACGAAACGCCCGATCATTATTGCCCACCGCGGCGCCAGTGGTGAACGCCCCGAGCACACGATGGCGGCTTACCGGCTCGCTATCGCGCAAGGCGCTGATTACATTGAGCCAGATCTGGTGATGACCAAGGATGGCGTTCTGGTGTGCCGACACGAGAACGAGATTTCCGGCACGACGAACGTGGCTGATCATGAGGAGTTTTTCGCGCGTCAAACCGAAAAGACTGTCGACGGCGTCGCCGCCACGGGTTGGTGGGTCGAGGATTTCACGCTTGCCGAGCTGAAAACGCTACGCTGCAAGGAGCGCCTGCCGCAGCTGCGTCCTGGCAACATGGCATATGACGGCCAGGATCAAATCCCCACTTTCGCGGAAGTGCTGGCGTTGGCGCAGGGCGCCGGCGTGGGCATTTATCCGGAGCTGAAACACCCGACATATCTGCACGACCAAAGGCTCGATCCCGTCCCAGCGTTTGTCGCCGCTGTGCAAGCGGGCGGCGGGCAACGCGCGGCGGATGCGATGTTCGTGCAATGCTTCGAGATTGGCGCGCTGCAGACGTTGGCGCAGATGTCGTCGGTGCGATGGAGCTGCATTCAACTGATCGGCGCCTCGGGCGGGCCTTGGGATCGGCGTGATTTGACCCAGGCGGACATGACCAGCGATGCTGGCTTGCTTCGCATCGCCGAATACGCGCGCGGCATTGGCGTCGAGAAGACGCTGATCATTCCGCGCGACGCGGAGGGGCGCTCAACGCCGCCGACCGACTTGGCCGCGCGCGCGCACGCTGCGGGCCTGCTTGTGCATGCTTGGACGTTCAGGGCGGAGAATTATTTTTTGCCGGCAGAGCTGCGCGTGGGCGCCAGCCCTGCGGCGCACGGCGATCTTGCCGCCGAGCTGGGCGCATTCGCGGCGGCAGGCGTCGATGGCGTATTCTGTGACTTTCCAGCGGCGGCGGTCGTCGCGCGGGGTTAAGCCACCCGTCGCAACATGTTGCGGTTCAGGATTGGACTTTGGGCTTCAAGCAGGTCGCGCTCGACGCGCTCACGCGTTTGGCCGTCCTTGATCAGTAGCAAGTGGATTTCGCGCGCGCCCAAATGCTCAGCCGCTTGCCACATATCGTGGCGCGCCAGGGTTGTGGATAGATCGTCGGTCTTGCCGATGAAAAGTGAGATCGGCCCGCCCCATTGTTGGGTGGCGGCGTCGTGGGGCTTCACGAACATGTAGAGGCTGCCCACCGGTTCCCAGGCCCGCTGCGCGCGCGCGATTTCAAACTCGTACCAGCGTCCGCTCGCGCCCTGCCAAGAATAGGTGTTCACCCGCCCCTCCGAAGTCAGCCCGAGAGCAAGACTAATGTGAGTCGCGGCGCCGCAAAGGCCGACTTTTATGGGGCGGCGTCGGTGGATAAGTTTTGCACATCCGCAGCGTCGAAAAACGCTGGCCAAAATTGCGCCATCGCGGTGGCCTGGACGGCGGCGTGGCCGGGGCGGTCGAGCGGCACAATGCTCAAGTCGACACGGGCGAGATCGGGTGGGCCGGTTGGCGAAATGTTTGTCCAGGCGGCGTAGTCTGCGCCTAAGGCATAGAGTGAGAAGCCTTCTGGATCGTGCTCCAGCAGGTCGGACACCAAGACCAAGCGGCGATGGGTGATTTCGGGTCCGAAATCGGGATCGGCGGCGACGGCCCGCAATCCCGCCAGAATTGGCGACGTGCGCGCGCCTGCGCCCGCTTGGGCGCTGCGTAGCGCCCGTTCCAGAGCTTCCGCGAACGCCTCGTCCCAGTGCTGTTGAGCCATGCGGGCATTCTCGAACAGGGGATTGGCTTGCTCTGGCGGGCGCGGCAGGCACTTGGAAAACAGGATCGAAGGCTCCTGCGGTCGACGCACGTTGAGCCGCATTACGGTCAGGCGGTCGTATTGGGAAAGCCGCGCGCGTTCTTGTGCGAGCACGGCGCGCAGCTTGCGACGATGGCGCGGTTCCAGCCGGTCGGTTGCGTCCACCAGCACGATGGTGTGTGCGGTGAGCGGCGCGCCTGTGCGGCAGAGCGATTCCGCGTCAATCGGCGGCGGGCGCAGCAGAAACACCGCGCCGCCCAGCGCGCACATGCCCAGCGCTGCGGCCACGATCAACACAATGCCAATCACGTTGCGCCCGTCGGCGCGACGCTCCCTCGTTCCGCGCGCGCGCCTCATGCAGATGCGCCAGAATCAAGCTGCCGCTCAGTGGCGTCGAGCTCGGCAAGCAAGCTTTCCAGCGCTCCAGCCGATTGGCTTTGTGCTTCCGAGAGCCGGGCGCGGGCGTCGTCGATCATGGCGCCGCACTCATCGAGTTGATCAAGCGCGGGGCCGGCCGCTGGCGGCGGTGAGCCAAAATAGCTCGGCGCTGGCGTGTTGCGCGCAGCGGCGTTTTCCTGGCGATAGAGGTGGATTGCGCTGGCGACCGCTTCGTCAAGCGCGCGCGCTTGGGCGTCGAGCGCTTCAAATTTCATCGCGGCGGTGTCGAATGCTCGATTCATCGCCTCGAACTCGGCGCGCATCTTTTCTATGCGTGCGGCAAGCGCGGCTTTGGCGGCGTCGATCGGTGCTTCGAGCTGGTCGCGAGCATTGGCGCGAAACTCGGACAATGCCTCGGCGGCGTCGCGATTGGCGCGATCCATCTTGCCGTAATCGGGGTAGGGGTCGTCGAAACCGGAATAGCCCTTGAGGGCGGCAAACACCCACACCGAGGCGCCGAGCATTAAGAGGATGATCGCTTGCGGCGATTCAAGCTGCAGCAGTGACCAGAGGTGGAAGCTTGCGTCGGCGCCGACGTCGACCTGTTGGCCAGCGATGGCGGCGAGCTGATCGCGCCAATCGGCGGCGAACAGGTTGAGCATCAGCGCCAAAGTGGCAAGCGCCGCAAACCCTAGCGCTCCCAGCGTTTTGATTGGTGCGCGCACATGCTGAAGATAGCGCAGCCCAAGGAAGCCGGCGAGATAGCCAAGCGTGACGTTGGCGCCCGAGAGCCCAATTGCAGTAATGGCGCCGCCCAGCAATCCGCGCGCATCGTCCTCCGCAAATAACGTGGCGCTGAACAACGCTTCGAGCAGCGCTGCACAGAACAGCAGACCGGCTTGCAACAGCGTCGACGCCGGATAGACGGCGCCGCGATGAAGGTTCTGCGATCGCTTGAAAGCCTCCAGGTCGGCGCGTGCTTGCGCGGCATGCCTGGCGACTCCGCTCCAATCGTGCGCTAGACGCCCGGCGCCTTGCTTCAGCGCCAGGCGGGCCTCCAGTGCTGGCCCGCTGAAATCCTGCGGGCTGGGCGCCAACGCACGCAGCCGAGTATCCGCTTCAGCTTTGACTTCGCCGCGGTCCCGGTCAATGCGGGCCCGCTCGGACGTCACGGCGTCGATCACTGACGCTTCAGTCGCGGAGAGCGCTGCTGCGTTGTGGCGGGGCAAATTTTGGGCTGCGTCCTCGCGCGCGCGGCGGCGCAGGTTAAGGCGTTTGTCCAGCGCCGCCACGCTCAGCCCCTGAGGAGGCTTTGGCGCTGCGCGAGCAGCGGCCGCCTTGGTTTGCCCGCCGTCCATGTTTTGCTCCCGCGCACACTAAAGCGCGGATGGAGCGCTTCTCCAAGAGGCGGCGGGGGACTATCAAGGCGGGAAGTGAGCGGGCAAGTCGGGAAGGAGCGGGCGATTGAGCGAACTCGGGGATTTGCTGGCAATTGCGACGCGGGTTGCAGCCGACGCCGGCGCTGCGCTCAAAGCCCACCGCGCCGAGTGGAGCGTGATCGAGGCCGAACACGGCCGCGAGGTGAAGATCGACGCCGATAAGCGCGCCGAGGCGATGATCCTGGCGGCGTTGGAGCAGGCCGCGCCATATCCGGTTATTTCGGAAGAGGCTGGGTGGGTGCGTGCGGGCGCGGGAAATGCAGGCTATGTGTGGGCGGTCGACCCGCTCGATGGCAGCGTCAACTATCTACGTGGGTATCCCCATTGCGCGGTGTCGATTGCGCTTTTGCGCGGTCGGACGCCGGTGCTCGGCGTCGTCGATTGCTTCTTGCTGGATGAGCGCTTCACTGGGATCGATGGCGAGGGCGCCCAGCTCAATGGAGCGCCGATCCAGGTTTCCCAGATCGCCGATCCGGCAAGCGGCATCCTGCAGACTGGCGTGCCATCGCGCGCCAGCGCCGACTCGATGGCGCTGTTTGAGGCGCGACTGAAAGCATGGCGGAAGGTGCGGATGATCGGCTCGGCCGCGACCGCGCTCGCTTACGTCGCGGCCGGACGCGCCGAAGCCTACCGCGAGTCGGGGTCGATGATTTGGGACGTGGCAGCCGGCTGCGCGCTGGTGAAAGCAGCCGGGGGCGCCTTCAGCGTCGGCGGCGAGAACCTGGACCAACCACTCGAAGTCGCCGCCGGCAACGCTAAAGCGCCGCTGCCGGACTAAAGCAGGTTCCTTTCAGATTGAAACACCACCCATCCCCGGATGAATGCGCAGCATTCAGTCCGGGGCCCATGAACACGAACGGTAGGTGTATATGGGTCCCGGACTTCGCCTTCGGCGAATCCGGGAATGGGTGGTGGCCCGTTTCAATCTGGAAAGAACAGGCTTTAGGCGGTCAATCCAGCGTGCGGCGGAAGCGCAGCAAAGCCAAGCTCGCCAGCACGAGCAATATAAGCGCAAGCGGCCACAGGTCCCCCACAATGTCGGGAAAACCAGCGCCCTTTAGCACCACCTCGCGCACGATGCGGAGGAAATGGGTGATCGGCAATGCTTCGCCGATGGCTTGCGCCCAACTTGGCATGGCGGCGAACGGGAACATGAACCCAGAGAGCAGCATCGACGGCAGGAAGATGAAGAATGTCATCTGCATCGCCTGCATCTGCGTTTTCGCGACCGTGGAAATGAGGTAGCCGAGCATTAAATTGGCGAAAATAAACAGCGCCGCGGCGGCTAGGAACGCCAAGAAATCACCGCTGAATGGAATGCGGAACAAGAGGGTCGCAACCAAGAGAACGATCGCCACCTGGATGGCGCCGACAAATACATAAGGCGTGGTCTTGCCGATCATCACTTCGAGCGGGCGCACCGGAGTCGCCAACAAATTCTCCATGGTGCCGCGTTCAGTCTCACGGGTCAGCGCGATCGAGGTGATCATCACCATAGTCATAGTGAGGATGATGCCCAGCAACGCGGGCACAATGTTGAAGGCGGTAATCCCGGCAGGATTGTAGCGGCGATGCACGATGATTTCATACGGCGGCGGCCTCGGCGCGAGGAACGCAAGCGGACCTTCGAATTGTGGCGCGAAGGCCGACTGGGCAATGCGCTCGATGGCGCCAAGCGCCCCGCCCGCCGCCACCGGATCGGATGCATCCGTCGCGATCAGGATTTGCGGGCGCTCTCCGCGCACGACGCGTCGCTCAAAGCCTTCGGGGATGACGATGAGAAAGGTCGCTTGCCCCGAGCGCAACATCGCCTCAGCTTCCTCTTCGCGCGTCGCCACCGTGACGATGTCGATGAATGTTGAAGCGCGCAGGCTCGCAAGGAACGCACGCGTCATCGGGCCGTCCTCGCGCATTTCGATGACAGCGGGCAGGTGGCGCGGGTCGTTGTTGATAGCATACCCGAACAACACCAATTGCATCACCGGCATGATGATCATGATCGCGAACGTCGGTCGGTCGCGGCGCATCTGCACCAGCTCTTTCAAGAACACGGCGAAGACCCGCGCCCAGGAGAGATCAAGCTCAGGCAGGCCAAGGGCGGGGACGGGCGGCAGCTTCATTGGAAATTGTCGCGTCCTTCGGCCATCAAGTAGATGAAAATCTCCTCAAAGCCGGCTTCGATGCGCTCGATCTCCACGTGCGGCTGGGCCGTCTTCACGCGTTGCACGGCGCGTTCGATAGCGCCTGCGTCATGGCCGCAGACGTGAATTTCCGCGCCGAAGCGCGCGACCAGCTCCACCCCAGGCGCGCCTTCGAGCAGCTTTTGGGCCTGCTGCAAGGGGCGTCCGGCAATGCGCCAGCAGGCGAGGCCGATCTGCTTGGGGATCACAGCGGTCGGCGCATCAAGCAGCTTCTTGCCGTAGGCGATGTAGGCGATGGAATCGCATTGCACGGCTTCGTCCATGTAATGGGTGGAGACGAGCGTAGTGACGCCTTGGGCGGAGTAGCGGCGGATCTGGTCCCAGAAATCGCGCCTTGCTTTGGGATCGACGCCGGCAGTGGGTTCGTCCAGCAACAGCAGATCCGGTTCATGGATCATGCACGCAGCGAGCGCGAGGCGTTGTTTCCACCCACCCGAGAGCTTGCCCGCGACCTGCGCTTGACGCTCGGCAAGGCCCAGATCTTCCAGCGCCTGGTCGACGCGCTCATCACGGCGATCAAGCTCGTAGAGGCGGGCGATGAATTCGAGGTTCTCGCGGATCGAGAGATCCTCGTACAGCGAGAATTTCTGGGTCATGTAGCCGACCCGCTCCTTGATCTTGCTGCTCTCCGTCAGCACATCGAAACCAAGAACGCTGCCTTGCCCGGCCTCTGGCTTCAGCAGCCCGCACACCATCCGGATCGTGGTTGTTTTCCCCGAGCCGTTCGGGCCTAGGAATCCATAAATCGCGCCGCGCGGCACCTGCAGGTCAAAATCATCGACAACTTTTCGACCGCCGAAACTCTTGGTGAGCCCGGTGACATCGATGACGTGGGCATCGCTCATTCGCTAACGACCGCAACATCGACGGGCATGCCAGGGCGGATGGCGCCTGGCTGATCTAACCGCGCCTCCACCAGAAACACGAGCTTCTCGCGCTGATCGAGCGAGTAGATCACCGGAGGCGTAAATTGCGGTTCACGCGCCACGAAGCTCACTGCGCCAGTGAGCCCCGCTGCGCAGCCATCGCACGAAACCGCAACCCGCGCGCCCATCGGTAAGCGCGCTAGCATGGCCTCGGGCGCGAAAAATCGCACTTTTTGGTTCTGTGGCGAAAGCAACGCCGCGATCGGCTGGCCCGCTGCCACCACTTCGCCGGGCCGATGATAAAGGCGCTCGATTGTTCCGGCGACGGGCGCGGCGCCGCTCAGATCGGAGCGACGCTCGCGCCATAGGCCAATCTCGGCGTTCGAAGCGGAGAGCTGGCGGCGCGTTTCTTCCAAGCGGGCGTTGGCGGCGTCGCGTGCGGCGCGGTCGCCGTCGAGGCGTGCGCGGGAGACGAAACCGTCCTGGAACAGACCATTTGTACGTTGGTAATTGCTGCGCGCCAGCGCAGCGTTAGCGCGCGCGCCCTCAACCGCTTGGGCGAGTGCGCCGCGCTGCGCGTTGGCGCCTTGCAGCGGATAGTCGATACGATCGCCTTCGAGACGGAACACCGGCGCGCCGGCTTCAACCGCATCACCTTCGCGGACCAAGATCTCGCCGACAACGCCGGATTCTTGGCTGGCGAGGTAGATGTAGTCCGCCTCGCCGTAGCCTTGCATGACATCGCTGGCAGTGCGTCCGCATGCGGCGGCCAGCAGCGCCAGTGAGAAAATGAGAAAGCGCTTCATGCGCGTGGCTCCAGCCCGTTCAGCAGAACGTCAAAATGGTGTTCGATCAGTTTTTCGGGATCGCTCAGAGCGCTTTCACCTCGCAGCACATGCATCCACATTGCTTCAAAGAAGAACGGGCCGACAAAAGCGCGCGCAGCAGCACCGGGATCCACACGGCGCAGCGCGCCGCTTGCGACTGCCGCCTCGATGAGGCGCACGAGCGCTGCAAGCGCGATCTCGACCACGTGGACGCGGTAATAGTCGGCGATTTCGGGGAAACGACCGGAAACGCCGATCACCAACCGGGGCACCGCAAACACCTTGGGATCGGCCAGCCGATGCGCCGCAGCGCGCGCGAGCAGCCGCAGCGCTGCAATAGGGTCAGCCTCGCCGGCCGCAGCGATGGTCTGCGCTTGCAGCGCCAAGGGTGCGACTTTGGCCAGGATTAGAGCTTCGAGCAGCGCGGTCTTACCCGGAAAATAGAGATAAATCCCCGCCTTCGAGATGCCGGCACGGCGGGCGACGTCCTCCATGCGCGCGGCGTCGAAGCCGCGTTCGGTGAACTCATCTAGCGCCGCGTCGAGGATTTCCTCGGGACGGGCCCCCGCTCTGCGCTTCCAGCGCGGCGGGGTCGAGACGGTTTGGGAACGGGGTTGGGAGCGAAGTTGGGCCACTTTTCACATATAACTGACCGGTCAGTTATATGCAAGAGAAATTTCCCGACTCGAAGCTCTGACGCCCCAAACGGTGGCGGATCGTGGAAAAGTCGTTTCGGAGGGGCTAGCGTTCCACCGCTTGGGGGGAGGCACGCGGTGTCCGAAAATCAGGGTGACGAAAGAACAGTTCGGCTGGCTTCGATTGTAGCGGTCGATATCGTCGGTTTTTCCACCATGTCCGAGCGCGACCAACACAAGGCCGCGCGCAAGGTCGAGGGCATGCGCACGCGCATCGAACGGGTCGCTGCGACCCATGGCGGGCGCTTGTTCAACACGGCTGGCGACGGCTTCATGCTTGAGTTTGCCTCGGCCGGCGCGGCGCTGGCGGCGATTCAAGATATCCTCGACAAGCCCGCTCGCGGTGAACCGTCCATTCGCGTTGGCGCCCATGTCGGCGACGTGATCGTCACGGCGACGGAGGATCTGCTCGGCCACGGCGTTAATGTCGCCGCGCGGCTGCAGGAAATGGCCGATCCTGGCGCGGCGTTGGTGTCGTCAGAGTTCCGCTCGATGGCGCGCTCAAGCCCGACGGCGGCGTTTCAGGCGAAGGGGCAAAAAGGGCTCGATAATATCGAGCAGCGCGTGCAGACGTTTGAAATATTGTCGCGGCGGCAGAAGTTCGCACGCTTTGTGCGCCGGGTGGGCTGGGGTGTGGTTGCGCTCGCAGTGATTGCGGTGCTGATCTATTTTGCACCGGCGGTGCTGCGCGCGTTTGCGCCGTCGCTTGCACGAACAAACCAGGCGCAACCCTTGGCGGCCGAAACCGCAACTGCCGTGACGCCGGCCCATCCGCCGGGCCAGTCTTTTCGAGACTGCGCGACATGTCCTGAGATGGTGGCGCTGCCGGGCGGGCTGTTCACGATGGGCTCGCCGCGCGATGAAGCAGGCCGAGGCGCCGACGAGGGTCCGCAGCGCGAAGTCTCGATCGCGCCGTTCGCCATTGGCCGCTACGAGATCACGTTCGCGCAATGGGACGCTTGCCTGGGCGGCGGCGGATGCAATGGCTATTCGCCTCCCGATCGTGGCTGGGGCCGCGCCGACCGACCGGTGATTAATGTGTCGTGGGAGGATGCTGCGGCTTATCTCGATTGGCTAAACGGTCAAGCTGGGGGGTTGCGCTATCGGCTCGCCACCGAAGCTGAGTGGGAATACGCCGCACGTGCAGGCGCAGCCAGCGCGTACGCGTTTGGCCCGCGGATCGCCGCGACCCAGGCAAATTTCCGCGCGGGCAGCACCAGCACTGTCGGCGCACATGCGGCCAACGCATTTCAGCTGTTCGATATGCACGGCAATGTTGGCGAGTGGGTGGAGGATTGTTACGCGCCCAATTATCAACTCGCGCCGATCGATGGCGCTGCGGTGCAGGCTGACGAGTGTGGGCGGCGTGTGGTTCGCGGCGGCGGTTACGATGAGCGCGCGGAAAAAATGCGCTCCTCTGCACGCCGCGCGGTCGCGCCAACGTCGCGTTCGCCCGCGACTGGTTTGCGTGTGGCGAGGACACTTAATTGAACGGGTGTGACTGCGGGCACAGCCAGGCCGTGCGAAACTTGTATTGATGGCGCCGGCGGCGTTTCTTGCGCCAAGAGGTCAATATCGCCCGATGAGCCGGCAATTCAATCTCGCGCAATTGTCCGACACTCATGTCCGCACCGACGATGGCGGAGCGTCGGTCGCGCAAATACGGCGCGCGCTGAACCAGGCGCGGGCTTACCGCGTCGATGCAATCGTCATGACCGGCGACCTCGCCAATGCTGAACGCGCCGATGAGTATGAGGTGTTGGCCGAGGCGATCACCGGTCCCCCAGCGCCGTTGTTTCTCTTGCCCGGCAACCACGATGATCGCGCACGTTTGCGCGCCAGATTCTTTGATCACGCCTATCTGCCGCGTTCGGGCCGGCTTTGCTATGTGATCGATGAGTTTCCGGTGCGCCTTGTTGCGCTAGACCAGGTCGTTCCAGGCGCAACGCATGGTGATTTCCCGCCAGAGCTGGGCGTCTGGTTGGACGAGACGCTTGCGCAAGCGCCGGACAAACCGACGCTGATCGCGCTGCATCATCCGCCGTTTCAGACTCATGATCTCCTGTTTGACCGAATAGGGCTGCATCGCGCCGATGCGCTTGGTGATGTCATCGCCAAACATCGTCAAGTTGGACGCATCATCTGTGGGCACCATCACCGCGCCATATTTGGCCAGCTCGCGCATGCGCCGGTTGTGGTCTCGCCATCGACGTCATGGGTTTATGGCTTGGCTCTTCATGGCGATCAGCCGATCGCGCCGATCACCGCCGAACAACCCGGCTGGATGTTGCACGTTTGGTCCGAGAGTGGCGGCTTCGCCAGCCACGTAATGGGCTTGTAGCCGCATAGCCGCCACAGCAATTTCAGCGAGCTTCGCCGACGCGCAAGGAAACGTGCGTCGGCGCAGCCCCGACTGCGGACTCGCGCCGACGCACGCCCATCAGCCCAGAGCCCCCCAGGGCCCCAATACGCACAAACAAACCGCCAACGCGGGTCAGCGTCAAGCAAAATCTACGCTCATTTGTACAACAATCGACGTTGCAGTTTCCAAAAAGACACAGAGTTGACGCGCTCAAAGATTGCGTGTTCCGTCCGCGCGCCCCGACTGCGGCATGGACGAACAACAAAATAAGGATGCGCGGGAATGAGCGGTTTCAAATGGGGGGACGTGCACAACATGAAAATCTCTGGACCGAAGGCGACGCAACTTTACAATTTCTGCTTGGCGCTGATTGAAGTGTTGGAGCAGCGGCGGGAGTGGGCGAATCTCGTTGTCAAACTGTTTCCCGAGCTTCCTGACATTCTGCACCCGGAAATCTCGACATGGCATTGTTTCGAGAAATTTAAACGCGCATTCATCCTCAAATACGACAGCTCCGACGACACCTGGGAGCTCAATTTTGCCGACGATCCGCAGGGCCCGCCGCCGGGCTCGCTCGGATCGCCCAGCGAGGCGCGGGCGCCTGCCAAGAAAGCACAACGCCCCAATGCAGCACGCCCGGCGCGTGCGCGCCGCCCGCGCAAGGCTACCCTGAAGCGAATCCTGTTCAAATCGTACATAAGGCTTGAGACACACTTTTTAGACCAAATCTTGCCGTCAATGCGGGAAAGAGTGCGCGCCATGAGGGAGTTTGGTCAGGCGGCCTTGGAGACTATGACGCAGGGACTGGTTCGCTTTCGCGCGACCCTGGCTTGGAAAATTTCCTCTTTGTTTAGAGGTTTCGACGAGCCTCTCGCACAAGCGTCATACGGGAATGCCCATATGGAGCGGCGGCTTGTCGGCGTTGGAACGGGGCTCGTGCTGATCCTCAGCACCTTTGTGCCTGAGCGCCCCGTCGTCCAGTGGGAAGCTTGGTTGTTTGGAAAGATCCTAGAGGAAGAGTTTATTCTCACATGAAGTCGATCAAGGATCTGCGAAAGAAAGCCGCGAGCCGAGAGCGCAAATCGGCGCCGATCTATTCTACGTCGGAGGCGCGCGCGAACTTCGCGGAAGCCCTTGAAACGGCGCAGCTGGACAGCGCGGTCATCGGTTTTGACCGGTACGGGCGGACCGTCGCGGCCCTGGTGCCGGTTGAGGCGATCTACATGCTGGCGGGACTAGGCGATGACCTCGATCGCGGCGTGCGTGGCAAGATCAAGCGCGCGGCGCACTTGTTCGTCCACAACGTTCCCAATCGAATCGGCAAAGGCCTGGACCCAGAGCCCGCCCCGTCGGCCGCGGTGAAAAAAAAGTCCGCCAAAGGAAAAGGCAAGGGCAAGGGCGAGCGCCGCTGACGTTTTTGAGATGCGCCCGCCGCGCTCGGCGCTATAAGCGCGCCGAGGAGGATGGCGCGCATGAAGACGAAAGCGGCAGTTGCGTTCGCGGCCAAGCAGCCCTTGGAAATCGTTGAACTTGACCTTGAAGGCCCAAAAGCGGGCGAAGTTTTGGTCGAGATCAAGGCGACAGGCATCTGCCACACCGACGCCTACACGCTCGACGGGCTGGACAGCGAGGGTATCTTCCCGTCGGTGCTCGGCCACGAGGGCGCGGGCATCGTGCGCGAAATTGGCGCCGGCGTGACCAGCGTTGCCGTGGGCGATCATGTCATTCCGCTTTACACGCCCGAATGCCGGCAATGCAAAAGCTGCCTCTCGCGCAAGACCAATCTCTGCACCGCCATCCGCGCCACCCAAGGCAAAGGTCAGATGCCGGACGGCAGCTCGCGCTTTTCGTACAAAGGCAAGCCGGTGGCGCACTATATGGGTTGCTCGACGTTTTCGAATTTCACCGTCTTGCCGGAAATCGCGCTCGCCAAAATCCGCAAGGACGCACCGTTCGACAAGGCTTGCTATATCGGCTGCGGCGTCACCACAGGCGTGGGGGCGGTGACGAACACTGCGAAAGTCGAAGCCGGCGCCAATGTCATCGTCTTCGGCCTGGGCGGCATCGGTCTCAATGTGATCCAGGGCGCAAAGCTTGTCGGTGCGAACATGATCATCGGCGTCGATATCAATCCCGCGCGCGAGGAATGGGGCAGGCGCTTCGGCGCGACCCATTTCGTCAACCCGAAGAATGTGTCGGGCGACCTGGTCGCGCATCTGGTGGAGCTCACCGGCGGCGGCGGCGATTACACCTTCGACGCCACCGGCAACACGACGGTCATGCGCCAGGCGCTGGAAGCATGCCATCGCGGTTGGGGCGAAAGCATCATCATCGGCGTGGCCGAGGCAGGCAAGGAAATCGCCACCCGCCCGTTCCAGTTGGTAACGGGCCGTTCCTGGCGTGGGACTGCCTTTGGCGGCGCCCGCGGGCGCACCGATGTGCCTAAGATCGTTGATTGGTACATGGAGGGCAAGATACAGATCGACCCGATGATCACGCACACGATGCCGCTGGAGCGGATCAACGAGGCATTTGATTTGATGCATAAGGGCGAGAGCATACGCTCCGTGGTGGTGTATTGATGTTGCGAGCAATGATGATCGTGTGCGCGCTGGCCTGCGCGACAACCTCTGCATTCGGCCAAACCCCGCAAGAAGTCTGCGGCGTCTTCGCGCGGCAGGACGCTGAGCACGTGAGTTATATCCCGATACCAGGTTATTCAATTTTGGCGGCGACAGCCCCGCTCACGCGGCCTCCAGGGCAGCCTGCGGTTGACGCTGTGATTTGCGACCGCGCTTCGATCTACCTCGGAGCGCTTGACCATCGGGTTCTGACCGACCTCGCTGTGCCGTTCTATGTCCGCGCCGGGGCGCGTTTGGCGGCGCTCGAAATCTCCGAAGGGCAATTGCGCATCCGGTTTTTGCGCGGCGCGCCGTTGCCCGAAGAAGGCCCAGCGCTTAGCAACGCGATCGATCGTGCTCACGAGGAGATAGCCAACGCTCGGCGCGCTCGTGCAAACCAATAAGGCGCATAAAATTGCCGGCGGGCGACTTTCGTATTGCACGCACCAAAGCGTTTCGACCGCGACTGAGATGCGCTTCTCGGTGTTCATCCCACCGGGAGATGGCCTTTTCCCTTATCTAATCTGGCTCTCGGGCCTGACGTGCACAGAAGACAATTTCACTACCAAGGCAGGCGCTTATGGTTTTGCCGCCCAGCACGGCATGGCGATTGTGGCGCCAGACACCTCGCCGCGCGGCGATGGCGTGGCCGACAATGAAGCCTACGATTTGGGCCAGGGCGCGGGCTTCTACATCGACGCAACGCAAGCGCCGTGGGCGCCGCATTTCAAGATGGAGAGCTACATAACCCGCGATCTGATCGCGGCTGTGCAGGGCGCGTTTCCGCTTGCGCCGAAGCGCGGCGTGTTTGGCCATTCCATGGGCGGGCACGGCGCGCTGACGCTGGCGATGAAACACCCGCACCTATTCAAAAGCGTCTCTGCGTTCGCGCCGATTTCGTCGCCCACGCGCTGCCCCTGGGGTGAGAAGGCGTTTGGCGCCTATCTGGGCGCCACCCATGAGACGTGGCGTGCGCACGATGCGTCACGCTTGATAGAAGCTGGCAAGGCCGCGCCCTTCGAGGATATTCTGATCGATCAAGGCCTCGCGGACCCGTTCGTGGAGACGCAATTGCAGCCGGATATGCTTGCCACAGCCGCAGCATCAGCAGGCCAGAAACTCACACTGCGCCGCCACGAAGGTTATGACCATTCGTATTTTTTCATCGCAAGCTTTATCGCGGACCATGTCGCCTTTCACGCCGCGCGCCTGGCGTCAGCGTAAGCGCGCTGAGCCGAAGCGGCGCGCGCGCCAAGCGATGGTGAGCAGAATGGCGCCGAGGCCCAGGAACGAGCCGACGCGGATGATCCCGGTGAGCTGGGCCATATCGAGCAGAAGCACTTTCCCCGTAGTTGCAAGCAGGATGGCGATTCCGCTCCAGCGCTGTATCGCGTCGTCACGCTGCGTTCCAAACCAGAACACGCCAGCGCCCAGCAGCGCCCATACTGCCGAATACGTCCACATTTCAGCGCTCCCTGTGGGCGCGGCGGCCATATCAGCGTGATGATGCAACCAGCGCACAATCAGCGTCGCTGTCACGATCACATGTCCGACACTGGCGATCGTCGCCGCCTGCGCCAAGGTCATAGGCCATGGCGCGCGTTGCAGTCGCGGGGCGATGGCGCTCGCCCATGCGGTAAACGTCAAGCCGACCAAGCCCGCCAGAGCAGCCAGCGGCGATGCCACGCGCGACGGCGCCAGTCCCCACCACGGATTGAAAATCAGCCAGAGCCCCAGACCCGCCGCCACGAGCGCGGGCCAAACCGCGAAGCCACAAGCCCTCAGCAGCACGTCTCGACGCGGATTTTCACTGCGCGTGACAAAAGCGGAGGCCGCGAGAGCTAGGGCAAGTGGCCAGAGCGCGTGCGCGAAGCCTTCAAGTCCAACGAACCCGGCTTCGCTCATATTGGCGCCGTGGAAAGCGTGGCGAATTTCGAGAGGCAGCCACACCAGGCCCAGCACCGCGCCCGCAACGACATAGCAGCGCGCGAGCAGGGGCTGGCTTGCCGGCAGCCGCGCGGCATTTGCAACGGCGATAGCGGCAGGCGCGGCGAACGCGAGCGCTTGCGCGTTGAGGAGCAGTGGGCCGGTGATCGTGGCGGGCGCTTCGCCCCACCATGGATTGAGCGCGAGCGCTGGCGATAACAGCGCAACGAGCAGCCCCGTCCCCATCAGCACATGCCCACGCCATTGGCCGATGTGGCCGAGGCGTTGGTCCTGTCGCGGCATAAGGATATGACCCGCCGCGAGCAGCCCGAGCGTGCGCAGCGCAGATTCGGTGAATGCGTCGAGAGGGGCGCCAGCGCCGCCGCCGGCGATCCATCTCAAGGCGAGGAACGCCGCGATCAGAAGTGAGATTATTGCCGCGGCGTGCAGCGCTTCGGCGGTGGCGGCCGGCGCTACGCGACGCCCGGCAAAGCGCGCCGCGCCATACAAAAGCGCAGCGGCGGCGGCGAGAACTAGCAGTGCTCGCCAGAGGCTGAGGGTTCCACTCAGCGCCGCGCCCATGAGCGCGGGTGCGAACGCATGCGCCAGGGACAGCGCTGCGGCGGAAAGCGCCGCCCATCGCAAGGCGCGCCAACCACGCCAGGTAAAGCCCGCCGCCAACAATAGCGCCGCGCCTGCGTCCGCGACCACGCGCGCAGCTTCGGTGAAAGCCGATTCCACGCCGAGCAGCAGCAGCGCCGCGCTCGCGCCGGCCCATAAATCAACTGCGCGATCGGCGCTTTCGCCTTGACCCTCGCGCGCACCGCGCCACGCCGCGCCAAACAGCAGTCCCGCGCCTACAAACAGCGGCGCCCAGGCGGCGATCCCATGCCAGTCGATCGCCGTCGACGCAGCGAGCGCAGTCAGCAGTGCTGCGCCAAGTGCGCCCGCAGCCGCGACCAAGCTGCGCGCACTGCGATGAGGCCGTGCGGCCGAAGCTGACGCCGCGATCGTGAAAGCGGCGAGCAACACGGCAGGGAAGAATTCCTCACCGAGTGGTGCAAAATAAAAGCGGTTGCGAAGATAAGCGACAAAGCCGAGCGCCAGCGCGCCGATGGCGATGACAAGCGTGGCTGGTGCGGCTAAACGCGCGCGCAAAGCCGAAGCGGCGAGCGCGACGTGAAACGCCCCGATCAGCGCCGGCCCAACGATGTGATGGGAAGGCGCCGGCGCAATCGCGAGCCATGTCCAGAGCAACAGCACGCTACTTACCGAGATCGCGATGCTTGGCGCCAGCGCGCGGGTGCGGCCCCAGCTCAGCGGCGTCGCAGGCGCCTCTGTGAGGGGCGCTCGCAAAACAAGCCCGGCGGCGCCGATGCTGGCGAAGCTCAAAAGAGTCAGCGCCCGCCACACCTCGTCGGCGGCGATGGCGGCAGCGAACCAGAGGTAAAGGCCGCCCATCGTGGCGACCGCGACCCATGCCCAACGGCGCAACGCCGCGAGCCCAAGTCCCGCAGCGCTCGCGGCACAGACATAGAGTGTCAGCGCGGTGGCGGACCAGCCGCCTAGGCTTGTCAGTGGCGGCGCAAGCAGCGCGGCGACGATGGCAAGCGCGCCGAGCGCTTGCCCGTGCAACAAGGAAAGGCCCCCCAGAATTATTGCGCACAGGAGCAGCATTGCGGCCGCCGTGCCCCAGCCGAGGTAATGATAAAGACCATAGGCGGCCCAGGTCACCGCGTAGAGTGAGGCCACGCCAGCGCCGGCGAGCATCGCGCCGACCAACGGATGCCCGGGCGGGCGTTTGGCGCCAAGGCGGCGCGTCCATTCACTTGCGGCAATTAAGGTGAAGCCAAGAATGAGCGCGCAGGTCAGTCGTACAAGCGGCGTGAACCAGCCCTGCTGTGTCGCGAACGCAACTAGAAAAATGACTCCCAGTGTCACAGCGCCGCCGCCAAGCCAAGCGAATCCGTTCTCGGCGAGCCACTTCTCGAATCTGCGGCTCGACTGCTTAGGTTTGAGCGTCGTCGCAGGCTGATCCGGAAAGGTCAGAGGCGTCACCGGCGCGGCATCGTTCGAGGCCTCGGGCAAGGGGGTGTCGAGCACCAGCACGTCGTCGTCGTCGGGCGGGAGCGGGTGGGTGAGCAGCAGTGGTTCCCGAGCCGCCGCCAGCCCGCGCTCCAGGTCGGCGAGCCTGCGCGTGAGTGCATCAATGCGCTGCGATTGCAGCCAAGCCCACGCCGCCAGCGGGAGAATGAACAGCCATTCCATGGCGCAACGTTCCAGCAGAGCGGCGCGCGGTGCAAGAGGGGACCGCCCGAAGCGGGGTCGTTCCCCGCACGGGAGAGTTTGCGAAGGTTATTCGCTTGTGCTCAAAGCGAGCCATGAGTTTTGTGTTTGAGCCCCCACCGCGCCCGTCCATCGCCATCGTCGCAAGTGACGCGCGTTTTCCTGTGCGACGCATCTTCTGCGTCGGGCGCAATTATGCTGACCATGTGCGCGAGATGGGCGCCGACCCCAAGAGCGAACCGCCGATCTTCTTCTCTAAACCGGCCGACGCAGTCGTCGAGAGCGGGGCTACGATTGCCTATGCGACCAACACCACGAATTTGCATCACGAAGTTGAACTTGTGCTGGCGATCGGCGAGGGCGGCGACGATATCGCTGAAAAGGCGGCGCTGCGATACATTTGGGGCTATGGCGTCGGCGTCGATCTCACTCGGCGCGACCGGCAGGCCGAGGCCAAGAAAGCCGGCGCACCGTGGGACGCCGCCAAGGGCTTCGACAATTCCGCACCGCTCGGTGCGCTGACGCCGGCAGACGTGAGCGGCCATTTGACCAAAGCGCGCATTTGGCTGGCGGTAAATGGCGCCGTGAAGCAGGATTCCAACATCGCCGACATGATTTGGAACGCTGCGGAGGTCGTTGCGGGGTTGTCGCGGGTGTGGGCGCTCAGAGCAGGCGACATCATCTTTACCGGCTCGCCCGCCGGCGTTAGCGCGCTCAACGTTGGCGATGTTGTGACATGCGGCGTCGATGGGCTCGGCCCGCTCAGCTTCACGATTGGCCCGCGTTAGCCGGCCTCCAGCGCCAGCACCGCGAACGTCGCCAACCAATGCTCGCCCATGTAATCGCCAATGACGTGCGGCAAGCTCGCGGCAATGTGGCGTTCAGCGGCGATCTTGGCGCGCCGCGCCAGCGGATCGTTTGCATCGTGCGCGGCGGCGATAGCGCGCCAACACCAAGCGCGCGAAAAATTGAGGCCGTCAAGATGAGCGATTTTGCCGTCGCTGCGGTCGCTAGGCAGCGCGGGTTCGAAGAGGCGTCGGGGCAGGGCGTCTCGTGCATACGGCAGGAATTTCGCGAACCATGGGCGAAACGCGCTTGGCGCCAGAAAGCGGCGCATGCACTCAGCTTCCATCAAGGTTGGCGAGAGAAAATCATCTTGGCTCGGTTCCCAGGCTTGCGCGTTCTCGTCCCCGCCATACCAGGCGAACGCCTTGTCGCGCAGCAGTGCAAAGAGTTCAGGGTCGGCAGGCTCGGCGTAATCGGCGGCAATGCGCAGCGCGAAGGCCGTCGAGGAATGAACGCCCGTGCGGACCGGGTAGTCGCAGAGCGGCAAGAATTCCTTGAAACGCGCGGCGAATGCTTCGGCAAGCGGGCGCAATCGATCCGCCGCGCCCTGCCCAGCGCCGCTGTCATGTTGCTCCAGTTCGGCTTGCAACGCCAACAACCAGCCCCAGCCATAAGGCCGCTCGAAGCCACGTGCGTGGGCAAGGCCGAGGTATGCGCATTCGACAGCTACATTGGCGGGCGTGATCTGGTTATTGAACAAAGCGGCGATAGTGGGCGCGGCCGGGAGGTCGGGAAAGCGGCGCAACAAACGCGCCAACAGCCAGTAGCCATGAACACATGAGTGCCAATCAAAGCTGCCAAAGAAGATCGGGTGCAGATCGCGCGGGCCACGCACATCGGCGAGATCGGCGACGACGTGATCCAGCTTGTTGGGGTACTCACGTCCGACATGTGTGAGCGCTAGGTCAGCGAATTGCTCGGCGATGGCGCTGGAGAGGGTGGTCATGCCGGGAACGCCAGCAGGCGCATCAGCACGATGTTCGCGATCAGAAGCGGGACAGCCGTGGGAATTTGCGCGCGGATGACGCCGTTGAGCGCGGCATTGCGATCTGGCAGCTCAAGCAGGTTCGCCGGCACGACGTTGAAATTCGCCGCCATCGGCGTCATCAGTGTACCGCAAAAGCCCGCCAGCATGCCAATGGCGCACACCCGCGCTGGATCGCCGCCAAAATGTTGTACAATGATGGGCAAACCGACCGCCGCAGTCATCACCGGAAACGCAGCGAACGCGTTGCCCATGATGATGGTGAACAGCGCCATGCCAATACAATAGGCGGCCACGGCCAGCGTGCGCGTGTCGAGGGGCACGTACTCGGCAAACAAACGTCCCACTTGCTCACCAACGCCGGCGGCGAGGAACACCGCGCCGAGCGAAGCCAGCATTTGCGGCAGAATGGCTGCCCAGCCCACCGCGTCGATAAGCCGCCGGCCCTCTTGCAGAGGCGAAAGCATGGGAGGGCGTAACCACGCCATCACAAATGCAAGCGCAATGACGACGCCCAGGATCAGCGAAATCAGCGTCGCTTGCGCGGGGTCGATGAAGCGAGAGCCCCACGCGGTCTGCTTGGCGAGGAGCGTCCCCGCAAGAGCGATGGCGGGAATGATAAGCGCTGGCAGGAACAGCGCATTTCCGTGCCTGCTCGCGCTTTCGCGGCGTTGTTCGGGCGTGGTGGTCTTTGGCTTGCCTTGGCCAAGGCCGAGCGTTGCGAGGATGACCAACCCCAGCGCCAACAGGCCGTTGCCGAAATCGCTCAAAGTATGACCAAACAAGAAGCTTGCGGCCAGCAACCCCCAAAACGCGCCATTGCGCAGGCGACGGGTGTTCGCGGCGTCGAGCACGGAGAGCAGCGCGACGGCGGCGAAGAACAAGCCGCCGACAATGTAGACATGCTGCAGCGTGATCATGATTCTGGACTGCCGACATGAGATCCGAGGCGGCGTTTGAGGTGGCGGTCCAGCATCCACAGGCGTGCGCTGTGAATGACCAGCGCGGTGAGCGCGGTGGGAATGGCCCAGAGAGAAAGCTCAAGCGGTTCGACGATGATGTTGTTTTGTTCGAGGAAGCCCTTGATCAGCAAAATCGAGGCGATGGCGATAAAAATGTCTTCGCCGAAAAACAGCGCGATGTTGTCAGCGGCGGCGGAATGCGCGCGGATCAGAAATCGTTCGCGATCAGGCAGCGCGCCGAACTGGGCCTCTGCGGCGCCTTCCGCCATCGGCGCTACCAAGGGGCGCACCATTTGCGCGTGCCCGCCCAACGAGGTCAGCCCAACCGCGGACGCAGCTTGCCGGATGATAAAATACACCCAGATCAGCCGCCCCACCGTCGCCGCTTTCACCCGCGCGATCGTCATGCGCGCGCGTTCCTGCAAGCCGGCGCGCTCCAGCAGGCCGATGGCCGCGAGCACCAGCCAGACAACACTGACATAGCGGTTGTTGTTGAAGGCCTTGCCAAACGACGCCAGCGTCGCCAGCGCGGCGTCATACATCACGCGCAGATCAGCCTCCGGCGTCCACGCCGCCGCAAGCCCAGTTGTGAGCGCAGCCGCCATCACCACCAACAGCGGATTGGCGCGGACGACAAAGCCCAGCACCACCACCGCTATGCCAAGAAGGATGAGCATGTGGTTCTCCTAGATCGAGGTGTCGTCGCTTCAATCGCGGCGGAGCGCAATCACGCTGAGCGCGGACGACTTGCAAGGGCTGCCGGCTGGATGCGAAAAAGGTAGACTTCCACCCTTACACGGTGTACTTCTACCTTATGAGCCTGAACATCAAAAACCCCGAGACCCACAAGCTGGCCGCCGAGCTGGCGCAGCGCACGGGCGTCTCCATGACCGAGGCCGTGACCGAGGCGCTGCGCGAAAAGCTGGCGGCGCTCCAGGCGGAGGCGAGCAAGGAGGCGCGCTTGGCGGCGATCATGGAAATCGCCGATCGCTGCGCTCCGCTCTTGGCGGGCGTGTCGAGCGCTGACATCGACGCCCTGTACGACGATGAAACGGGTTTACCCAAGTGATTGTTGATAGTTCGGCGATCATCGCCATTCTCAAGAAGGAGCCTGAAGCACTTGAGTTTGTGGCGCTCTTGCAAAGCGCCCGCTCGGCGAGGCTGTCAGCCGCCACCTATTTGGAGTCAGCCATCGTCGTAGACAGCGTACGTAATGCCGTCGCCAGTGCGGGGCTCGACGCTTTGGTGCAAAGAATGAACATCACCATCGAGCCGGTCACGCCCGCTCAAGCCCGCATCGCCCGCGAGGCGTATCGCGATTTCGGCAAGGGTTCGGGCCATGCGGCGCGGCTCAATTTTGGCGATTGCCTCGCCTATGCCTTGGCCAAGGACAAATCCGAGCCGCTGTTGTTCAAAGGTACCGATTTCGCGCAGACCGATGTGAAGCTGGCAAAGTGAGCGGCGCGCGCGCGCATGCGCTTTCCCTCCGCGCCAGACCCAGCTAAGAGTGCTTCTTCGGGTCATTAACGTCAGGACATCCCATCACCGCCATGGCCACCATCGCCCTTGTCGACGACGATGAGAACATCCTCGCTTCGCTGAAGATTTTCTTCGAGGCCGAGGGCTACGCCGTGCGCACCTACACCGATGGCGCCGCTGCGCTCACCGCGCTTTCCGAGAGCCCCCCGGATATCGCCATTCTGGATATCAAGATGCCGCGCATGGACGGCGTCGAGGTGCTGCGGCGGCTGCGTCAGCAATCGAATCTGCCGGTCATCTTCCTCACCTCGAAGGATGATGAGATGGACGAAGTTGTCGGCTTCAATGTTGGGGCCGACGATTACATCAAGAAGCCATTTTCGCAGCGTCTGCTCAATGAGCGGGTAAAGGCGCTGTTGCGGCGAACTCGCGCCGGCGCGCCGGGCGCCGAGGCTGTGGGAGACAAAAAACCGATCGTACGCGGCGAGCTTGTGCTCGACCCCAATCGCCACGCCTGCACCTGGAAGGGCGAGCAAGTGAGGCTCACGGTCACCGAATTTCTTATCCTGCAAGCGCTGGCCCAGCGTCCGGGCTATGTAAAAAGCCGCGACCAATTGATGGATGCGGCCTATGACGATCAGGTCTATGTCGACGACAGAACCATCGATAGCCACATCAAGCGGCTCCGCAAGAAGTTCCGTGACATCGACGGCGACTTCGACGCGATCGAAACTCTCTATGGCGTTGGCTACAGATACAACGAGAGCTGAGGGCCTGCGCGCGATTGCGCGCTCGCGTATTGCTCGCATCATCTTTTTCTGGAATTTCGCCGGCCTCGCTTTCCTGGTTGTGGGGGTGTTGCTGTTGACGGAAATGCGCGCCGGCCTGACTGACGCGCAATTCAGCAATCTCCGCACACAAGGCGAATTGATCACCAATCTGCTGATCGAGACCGGTACGCTCGAAGGCGATCCCTACATCAACGAACCGGCGGTGCGCGAAGTGATGCGCCGCACGCTGCCGCCGATTGCCGAGGGCGCACGCGCGGGCGTAGGCCGGCCGCGCGTGCGGATGTTCGCGGCGGATGGACGCCTGATCGCCGACACCGATGTGCTTTACGATCGCTGGGAGGAAACGCCGTTGGCCCCGGTCGGCGAACGGCAAAGCATTGGCCAATCGATCGAGCGCGCGACCAAGGGCGTGGAATATATGCGCCTTACTCCGTGGCGGCCGACCATAACGTTGGCGAGCGAGCGCACCCGCGCACTGGCTGGCGAAATCACCCGCGGCGAGCGGCTGAATGAACGCGGCGAGCGCGTCGTTTCAGTGAGTTTGCCGGTGCGGCGCGTGCAGGCTGTGGTTGGCGCGGTCACGGTGGAGAGCGCGGACGTTGAACGCATTCTCGTCGCTGAGCGCGCGGCGATGATCCCTTTTGTGCTGGGCGCGACGGTCGCCATCTTTCTATCGTCACTGTTGCTGGCGCTGTTTATCGCCCGGCCGCTTCGTCGGCTTGCCGCCGCCGCTGATAGTTTGCGTATGACCGGCGCCACGCGGCTCTTCTTACCCGACGTGTCAAAGCGGAAGGACGAGATCGGCGCGCTGGGGCATTCGCTGGAAGCCATGACGGGCGCGCTGGCCGATCGCATCGACGCCAACGAGCGCTTCGCCGCCGATGTCAGCCACGAAATCAAGAATCCGCTCGCGTCCATTCGCTCCGCCATCGACGCCGCGCGCACCGTCAAGGACGAAGAACGCCAGAACCAATTGCTGGGGATCGTCGCTCAGGACGTGCAGCGGCTTGACCGCCTGGTCACCGATATCGCCCGCGCCAGTCGCATCGAGGCGGAGACAGCCCGCGGCGATCTTGGCGCGGTCGATCTGGGCGCTTTAGTGTTCGAACTCACGCGCGCTTATGCGCCAGCGCCTGAGGAAAAGAGCGAGGTGGAGGTCGTGTTTCGCGGCGCCTGCCCTGACGGCGCAGTGGTGTTTGGCCAAGAGGGCCCGCTTGGCCAAGTGTTTCGCAACTTGATCGACAACGCCCGCTCGTTCAGCCCCGCTGGCGGGCGCGTGACCGTGGCGGCGGAGGTCGTCCCTGACAAGGAGCGCCCATGTGTTCGGGTGACGGTTGAGGATCAGGGGCCGGGCATTCCCCAAGAGAGCCTCGAAACCGTGTTTGAGCGTTTCTACACGCAGCGCCCAAAGGGGACCGCCTTTGGCGCCAATTCTGGTCTTGGGCTCTCGATCGCGCGTCAGATCGTCAACGCTCATCGCGGCCGGATCTACGCCCAGACCGTGGCCGGCCCGATCGTGGAGGGCCCGCGCGGCGCTCGTCTGGTCGTAGAATTGCCGCTTGCGGCCCCCCAACGGGCCTGAGCCACGTCAAAAACTGCAAGTCACGTGTCAGTTTAGCTTTTCTCGCACCCGCGAAAGGGTATGGTTCGGCCCCTTCGACCGGGCGAGGCGCGGGCGGCTGGAGCGTATGCATGATCGGCGTCGTCGTGGTGTCCCACGGCCGTTTGGCGGACGAGTTCGTCGCCGCGGCTGAGCATGTCCTTGGGCCACAAGATCAAATGCGCGCCGTCGCCATCGGGCCTCATGACGACATGGAGGAGCGCCGCGCCGACATCCTTGATGCTGTTGCGGCAGTCGATCGCGGCGACGGCGTTGTCATCTTGACCGACATGTTCGGCGGGACCCCCTCCAACCTCGCAATCTCGGTGATCAACCAGGTCCAGATTGAAGTGATTGCCGGGGTCAATCTTCCGATGCTGATTAAGTTGGCCGAAGTGCGCGAGAAGATGAAGCTCCCGGAAGCCGCGCTGGCGGCGCAGGACGCCGGTCGGCGCTACATCCGAGTCGCTTCAGTGGAACTCGCCGGGGGCGCTCAAAAGGGCGCTTGAGGCGGATGGGGCAGAAGCGGACACTCAAGATCGTCAATGTACGCGGCCTGCACGCGCGCGCTTCGCGCAAGCTTGCCGAGCTTGCTCTAAGTTACGAAAACACGCTCATTGTCGTGCGCCGTGAGGATGAGGAAGCCGACGCCCGCTCGCTGATGGATCTCATGATGCTCGGCGCGGGAATTGGCTCGGACATCGAAGTCGAGGCGCGTGGGCCTGACGCCGCCGCCGCTCTTGATGCCGTGGAAGCGCTGATCGCCGCGAAATTTCACGAAGACGAATGAGCGCTGCAGGTTATGGTGGAAGTACAGCTTGAGCCGAGCGGAGAAAGACCATGGGTAAAATGACACCGCTTGCGAGCGTAGCTTTATTGGCCGCCGCTTGTGCGTCGGCCACACCGCCCGCGCCTGCCGTACGCCTCTATGCGATGGAGTGCGGGCGACTCAGCATTTTGGATGCCGACGCTTTCGCCGATGACGCTTCATTCGCGGGGGTGACGCGCGACATGGTCGATCCGTGCTATCTCATCTCCCATCCCGATGGCGATCTCCTCTGGGATACCGGCTTTCCGGATTCCTTGAACGCCCAGCCCGAGGGGCTCACTGCGCCGACGTTCCGCATCACCATGCCTTTTCGCTTGATCGACCAGCTCGCGCAACTTGAGTTGACACCCGCCGACATCGAATTCTTGTCACTCTCGCACGGCCATTTCGATCACGCCGGAAATGCCGCGCTGTTTGCGTCAGCGATTTGGATCGTTGACGCTGACGAGCGCAGCTTCATGTTCCGCGACGAAGCGCGCGCCGGTGAGGATTTCGCCGCTTACGCGCCGTTGGAAGCTGCGCAAACGCGGCTGATCGAAGGCGATAGTGATCACGACGTGTTCGGCGACGGCTCGGTCACGATCATTCAGGCGCCCGGCCATACGCCTGGGCACACCGTTCTGCGCGTTAATCTCGCCAATGCCGGCACGGTGCTGCTGACAGGCGACCTGTGGCACCTCGCCGAAAGCCGGCTGCGGCGCACGGTTCCGCGCTTCAACACAGATCGGGTGCAAACACTTGCCTCCATGGACAAGGTCGAAGCCTTGGCTGCGCAATCGCATGCGCGTGTCATCCGTCAGCACGTCGCCGAGGACTTCGAAGCGCTGCCGCATTTTCCCGAAACTTTGAATTGACGCACGCTCCCAGCGAATTGATGCACGGCGGAGAGGGCTGGCCTGCTGGCCCCATTTCCGTCACGGCGTTGCGGTGATCGAGAGCGGAGCTGTTCTTGGGGGCGAGCGTGAATCGCATCTGCAGTTTGATTTTCGCCGTGGTCGCGGCGCTTGCCTGTGCTGGTTTAGCGGCGCCGTCGCGCGTGGAGTATGTGTTCACTCCGGTGATGGAAGCGGGCGTGCTCGCGGCGGTTGAGGTCGACCTCACGTTTCGCGGCGATGCGGATGGCGAAACCGAATTGCGTTTGCCCAACGAATGGGGCGGTCAGAGCGAATTGTGGCGCGGGATTGCGGCGTTGGAGGTCGTCAGCGGCGCGGAGATGCGCGTTGGTGTTGCGCCATCGCGCCGCGCGCTCTCGCATAGGCCCGGCGCGCTCATCCATGTGCGCTACCGCCTGATTCAGGATTGGGCGGGCGCGCCGTCGGCGGAGGCGGGAAACCCGAATCGTCCTGTCATCCAACCAACCTATTTCCACTTTGTCGGCGACGCCGGCTTGGTGACCCCGGACGTGCATGGCGCCAGTTGGGTGCGTGTGCGTACGCATAATTTTCCGCGCGGCTGGTCGTTCGCATCTGACCTGCAACACCCCGGCCTCAATATCGCCCGTGTGCATTCCAGCATCAGCATCGGCGGTGACTACCGCGTGCTGCGCGGGCCCGATCCCAACATCCGCGTGGCCATACGCGGGGCGTGGAGTTTTGCAGATGCTGATTTCACCGCGCAGCTCAGCGAGATTATCGCTGGGCAGCGGCGCTTCTGGAGCGACCCATCCTCGCCCTATCTAGTCACTGTAACGCAAATCACCGCCCCCGATCCGGGCTGGACCAGCGTTGGCGGCACTGGCCTTGAGGATGCGTTCGCATTCTTCGCCACGCCCAACGCGCCAGCGCAAAAAATCACACGCACGCTCGCGCACGAGAGTTTGCACACCTGGATCCCGGGCCGCATCGGCGGCATGCCTGAGGACGACGAGGAGGCGAATTACTGGCTTTCCGAAGGCTTCACAGATTTCTTCACCCCGCGCCTGCTGGTTCGTGAGCAATTCTGGACGCCTGCCCAATTCGCCGAAGAACTGAATGAGGCCTTGCGCGATTACGCCCGGTCGCCGGTGCAGCGCGAGCCTAACACGCGGGTAGCGGCCGATTTCTGGAACGATCCTCTGGTGCAAAAATTGCCCTACCAGCGCGGACGCTTGCTCGCGGCGATATGGGATGCGCAGATGCGCGCTGAGGGCTCTCGCGACTTGGACGATGTCGTAGTTGAGATGCGCGCGCGCGCCGAGGCAGGCGATCCGCTGAAGGCGGCGGCGATGTTCCCGGTTGTGGCGCTGGCGATGGGCCTCGATGTCAGCGCCGACATTGCCGCCCATGTTGATCGCGGCGCGCCAATCGTGTTGCCAGAGGAGGCCTTTGCGCCCTGTGGCCGGATCATAACCCGCCAGGCGCCTGAGTTTCACCGTGGTTTCGACATCGATGCGACCGAAGCCAACAACCGCACCATCGTCGGCGTGGTGCGCGGTGGCCCCGCCTACGCCGCCGGCATGCGCGACGGCATGGTGCTCGTCCGCCGCGATGGCGGCGAGCTTGGCAATGCCGAGCTGGAGATAGGCTACGTCGTCCGCGACGGCGCGACCGAACGCACCTTACGCTACATGCCGCGTGGCCGCGACAGCGTCACACAGCAAAGCCTTGTGCTCGACGAAGCATTGGCGGGTGAGCAGCTCGCCCAGTGCGTGCGCGTCTTGGGGGGAAACTGAGGTAACGCGCGCATTTGGCGTAATACGCCGCGCTGCTTCGCGCGGTGCGCGAGTTTGGGGTGCGGCGCAACACGCCTCGTGCGTGCAAGCTCTCTGATTTCACGCGGTTTTCGGTTTCACTGCGCCCTCGTCACATGCCCAAGCCGTGGGAGGGCCAATCATGAACTTTGAACAGACCGGGGCCGCGATCAGACAATTCGCGCCTGACGTGCTTATCGCCGTGCTCATCCTCATCGTCGCCCATTTCGCCGCCAAGGCGGTGAAATGGGCGATCGCGCAAGGTGTTGACCGCCTGCCGTTCCTGTCGCGCCGTGACAGCGCGCGCCCGGGCGGAGAACGCCCCGCTATCGACGTTGGCGAACGCATTGGTGAAGTTGGCTATTGGGTGGTTTGGCTGATTGGGCTGATTGCCGCGCTGAACCAGATGAAGCGCGCGGTTCCCGGTTTAGGCGATATCGCCGTTCCGCTCAACAGCATGGTTCAAGGGTTTGTCGATTACGTGCCGCAGGTCGTCGGCGCGGCGCTGATCTTCTTTATTGGCTTTGTGCTCGCCACCATCGCCCGGCGCATGGTGGAGGCCGCTGCCGAGGCGGCGGAAATCGACCGCCGCCTGGTCGATGCGGGTTTGACGCACTTGCCGCGCGGGCCTGGGCTTGCGCGCCTGATCGGCGTTTTGGTGTTCACCCTGATCATCATCCCAGTTTCGATCCAAGCGCTGCACACGCTGAACATCGATGCGATTTCGGGGCCGGCGACGAAGATGCTCGAAGATATCTTCGCGACTATCCCTGACGTGCTTGGCGCGGCATTGATCATCTTTATCGCCTACGTGATCGGGCGCTGGATCGCCATGCTCACCGAGGAAGGGCTGCGCTCGATCGGCTTTGACGATATCGTTCGCTCGATTGGTCAGACCGAGTCGATCCGCGCCGGCATGGAGCGCATGGATCCCACGCCGGGCGTCGACACCGTCAACCTCAAGGACTTCCCGCCGTCGCGCATGATCGGCATGGCCGTGCTGATCGGCATCATCTTGGTGGCGAGCGTCCAGGCCGCGAGCGCCCTCCAGTTCACGGCGATGGCCGACATGCTCGGCAGCGTCGTCGCGCTGGCGACGCGCGTGTTGTTTGGCGCGGTGATCATCGCCCTTGGCGTGCTGCTCGCCAACATCCTCTCGGCCGCCGCCTCTAAGGGCGACAAGCCGAGCGCCGAGATCATGGGCGTGTCCGTCCGCTGGGGCGTGATCGCGCTGGCGACGGCGGTGGGCCTCAGCTTCATGGGCCTGGCTAACGACATCATCGCCCTGGCGTTCGGACTGATCCTTGGCGCCGTCGCGGTGGCGGTGGCGATCGCGTTCGGGATAGGCGGGCGCGAGGCGGCGAAGAAGTTGTTGGAGCGCTGGACAAGCTAGAATTGTAGTCTTGTCCGTTTCACCTCCTGCGGCCTCTGCGTTTAGAGTTGCGCTCAGGGTTGTTGGCTAGCGACACAAGAACCAATGCCAGAAAGAGCCCAATAACGCCTGTGAGTATCGAAGTCGCAGTGGCCAACAAGCCTTGTCCCGAGACGACCATGCGAGAGGCGGTCTCAACGCCAATGAGGATCGCGCCGATGAGGGCAAGTAGGATAACGCCGATGCCAAATCGACGCCCTAGATTCCTTAGCAATCGCGAAGGGGAATAATTTGCGGTGTCTGTTGGCCCAGTAACAATTAGGCCAAACTTTTCCATGAGCTGTCGCGGAGCTAGCCAAAGACAAACTGCCGCTATTTTCAGGGTTGGGACCAAGAGTGCAACCGCTACGATAATCGACCAGGCCACGCCGTGTGCGGCAGATAGCCAGGCCAGCGCAAGCAGTGTCGCGTAACCGCATCCAACAAATAAGCAGATCGGCAAAGCGACTAGAGCAAGTTTTATGATCAAGGTTCCGGTCGTTACTGCGAACGACAGCATTGACTTGGCCCGTGCTTTTCGGAGCTCTTGGATCTCGCCTGCTTTTCGTGCTGCACCAACTGCAGCTTCCTGTCGCAATCGTTCGGCTGTAGCCGCCTCATGTTGCGCCGCAGCCTGAATCTCCTCAACTTTCAGCGTTGCGCGAGCTCTCTCTCGATCTGTCTCAGCTTGGATCAACGCAAGCTTATGTGTGGCCTCGGCCTTTTCCCGCTTAAGGGTC
>CXWL01122010.1_pt2 | contig 39412 bp, 32 predicted proteins | sample 590931 | NCBI WGS metagenome assembly CXWL01 (sample SAMEA3498368, study PRJEB10139) | groundwater metagenome | biome: water well; material: biofilm material | place: Germany | collected 2015-04-27 | reverse complement strand
ACGCAAATAATACGGTATCGCCTGCTTCCTCTGACTCTGACGCTGGTCTGGCTTGTCATCCGGCGGGAAGGCCGGCCTGGCATTCTCACGGAAATATTCGCTGGAAATATCGGCGGCGCAGCGCAGCCATTCCAGCCCGCGAGAAAAAAATGTGTCGCGCGGTTGCGCCGATAGCGTGGCGTGCCCTGCAGTTGCCGGGCCGGACCGAATCAGCACCTCTGGCGCAGAGCTCAGCTCTGCCGGCCCTGCATCGTGCAGCGCGTCCCACGGCAGATGCAGGAGTGATTCGGGAACGCTGCGCGCAGGGTCGATGACGATCTCCTGCACCAGCGATTGCAGCGTTTGCAGATCCAGCTTCTCGGTCAGCAAAAAACCCTGCAGCATAAACGGAGATTGCGTCCATGGCCTGTCGAGTTCCGTGACGAACATCCCGATACGCAATTCATCTATACCGATCAGCAAGGAGTGGCAGAGTTTTCTGCTTTGTAGAATCACGGCTGGCCAACCTTGAGCGGGAACAGAAAATAATCAGTCATTGACGGCAATTAAAAATAAAAACGGCGATGAGGCAAGCATGCAGTCAAGAATGGCGGGGATACACGACAGGCGCTGCATGCCTCCGATCGCCTGAGCGTAGTATGCCAAAAAAACCATGCAATGGCGATAAAAGCGCGCTGTACGCGGCCTGTTGTCTGAATTAACAGTGGCTTGGCTTTCCTCCGCAATTATTTTTCATCCAGGGCGGGCTTAGGCCTCGGCAGACGGATCGTAACTGGGCAAATCGAGTTCGACCTGCGCAACGCTGTCGACGCCTTTGCCGCGGGCTTTCGCCAGCGCCTCGCTGGCACGGGCCAGCATTTTTTCTGCGCTGTCACCCGGTGAATTGGCGGTCAGGCCGGTGCAGAAAGTGATCTTCAAGCCGGGCGCGCTGGCTTGCCAGTCGAGCTCGGCAAACCTTGACTTCAGGCGGGCGATCGCTTTCATGCTCTGGTCCAGCCAGGTGGTCGGCATGACGATGGCAAATTCGGTCGCGGTGATGCGGCCGAAGGAATCGAGCGTGCGCAGTATTTTGTGCGATTCCAGCGTCACTACCTGCAGGATATGCTTGGTGATGTCACGCCCGTACTGCTCCATGATCTCGGGCAGGCGGTCAACGCTGATAATGGCAAAAGTGAAGGTGTGTCCGGTACGTAGCGAGCGCTGCAATTCGGCATCAAGGCGTTCTATCAAGGTGCGCCGGTTCAGCGCGCCGGTCAGGTGGTCGTGGGTGGTCAGCGTCTGCAATTGGGCCAGGACCAGCTCCAGCATGGGCAGCACTTCTTCGCGCGAACCGCCTTGCTTTAATTCGGCGATGGCTTGTGTCAGCTGCTGCTGCGCGAAGGGCACTGTTTTTTTCTTACTGGTGAGCATGCGGTTCTCCGTGGCGGTGTCACTGGCACTATGGCCTGCAAAAAGGCTGACAAATTAGCTGGCAAATGCAGATGACGCTAAAATGTCTACTCTACCATTTTGATGCCATTCGGCAAGGTGTCATGCACTTTATTCACCAACCTTCCCCCTTGCAGCCGCTGGAAAGCCGCTTCTTCCCCAACATACGACTGTGGGTGAAGCGCGACGATCTGCTGCATCCCGAGGTCTCGGGGAATAAGTTTCGCAAGCTGAAGTATCCCTTGCTGGCGCTGAAAGGCCGCACACCTACCCTGGTGACGATGGGCGGCCCCTGGTCCAACCATCTGCATGCGACTGCGCATGCGGCGCACCTGGCAGGATATCCGGCGATAGGGCTGGTGCGCGGGCACGACGGTGCGAACCGGCCATTCACCCCTACCTTGGAGGATTGCCGTCAGCTCGGCATGGAGATACGCTTCGTCGCGCGCGACGCCTATCGCGCATTGCGCGACGTGCCCGGCGCCTGGCGCCAACAGTTCGATGCACTGGAAGCCCCTGATGCTGTCTGGCTGCCAGAAGGCGGCAGCGCACCGGCGGCGCTGCATGGCGTGGCCGAAGTTGTCGATGAATTGTTCAGCGCTGAAATCGCCCAGGGCGCGCAGTTGCCTTTTGCGCCCGATACGCTGGTGGTGGCTTGCGGCACCGGCGCCACGCTGGCGGGCCTGCTGGCGGGCATGCGCGGGCGTGGCCGCGTGATCGGCATTGCGGCAATCACCAATGCGGCTTACCTGCATGGCGAAATAGCGAACTTGTTGCGGCAGGCCGGCTATCCGGCCCATCAGAACTATGAGCTGCTGTGCGATTTTCATCATGGCGGTTATGCCAAGGCGCCGCCTGTGCTGCGCCAGTTTTGCCAGGAGTTCACGGCCGAAACCGGCATCCCGGTCGAGCCTGTATACACCGGAAAAATGTTTTACGCCCTGCACCAGCTGGCACAGGCCGGCCACTTCCGCCCCGGGGAACAGGTGGTGGCGTTGCATACCGGCGGCCTGCAGGGTGCGCGTGGCTTTCTGTGACATATACTAGGGATCAGTATAGTAAATAAATGGCCTGCAGCGTACGAAATACCTGCGGATTGAAAAATACTCCCCAATTATTTAAAATAATAAAGAACGATGGAAGAAATTTTGGCGGGCGCTTTCTGGAAGACGGCGCAACAATCACAATAATCGCTATACTAGTTGCCGCCAGTTAATTTTCAAACCGATCTGAGGTTGCCGCGCCGATGGAGATACTTGTTACCAATGACGAAGTCGTAACGTGCGAAGCCGCACTTGCGTCTTTGCGCGGTGCCGAGCGCATCGCGCCGCTGGTTAGCCTGGCCTGGCATCTGCGTCAGCGTGATACCCGGCGCGCGCTCAATATTGCCGACGAAACAGCCATCCTCCTCGCCGATGCAGCCTGCCTGGCGCCGCGCGCGATTGCGCTGCTCAGCGCCCGTTTGCTTCTGGTGCGCGGCGAAGCCAGATGGCTGTTTTCAGAGCTGGATCAGGCGCAGCAGCTGGCAGTATCCGCGCTTGATGCATTTACCCGGCTGGACGGCGTTGAAGGCGAGCAAGGCTGTTCCGATGCGCATTATTTGCTGGCCTGCATAGGCATGTACCGGGGCGACACGACGCTCGTAACAGCGGAACTGGACAAGGCGACGCTACACGCAGACAACGCTCATGATGCGGTCCGGGAAACCCTGGCGCAAGCCTTTCTGGCCGTGCAGACCGCCTTACACGATTTGCCGCTTGCGTTAGCGCAATGGGGTGACCGCTACGATCCGGATGTGCGCACGGACTGTCCTGCCATCCGTTTATGTAACTTTGAATTTGCCGCCTACACCGCCACCTTGTCTAGCGACTTCGGCCACTGCGCCGAGTACGGCATGCAGGTCTACCAGCTTGCGCTGGATACCGGCCAGGTCCGCCGCGCCATCAATGCGGCACTCAATGTGGGCGACGCCTTCAATAGCCTGAACGATCATCAGGCTGCCCTGCAATGGATGCAGCTTGGCCATGATCTCGCCAGACAGACCGGCTGGCCCATCAGCATCGGCTCCTGCCTGATAGGCATGGCGGAAACCTTGCGCCGCCTGGGCCGCCTCGATGCCGCCAAGGAATTGCTGAAAGACGCCATTCCCTTGCTGTACTCCGTGGTCGGCGCGCGCCTGCACATGGTGGCCTTGCGTTATCTGGCCGACCTGTCGCTCGATCGCGGCGAATATCCGGCCGCCTTGAATTGTTTCCGCGAATTGCAGGAGCAGGCCGATCAAAAGAACCAGCTCGATTTTCGCATCGGTTCGCGGCGCGGCCAGGCGCATGCGCTGTCCCAGCTTGGCAAACCCGAGCAGGCGCTGGCCTTTGCCGAAGAGGCGCTGGCGCTGGCCATAGAAAGCCATGACCATTACCGCAAGATTGATGTCTTGCGGGTGCTGGCGGCGATACACCTGCGCCATCAGCTGCCCGCCCCCGCAACGCTGGGTGGCAACATGCTGGCGGGCAGCGCGCCGTTGCACTATCTGCAGCAGGCGCTGGAAACCGCCGCCGGCATCAGCCGCTACACCCTGCCGGGTGAATTACTCGAAGAAATGGCGGACGCGCAGGCGGCAAACAACAACTATCAGGAGGCGTTCAGGCTAAGCCGCCTGGCGATAGCCGCACGCGAAAAAATTCACAATCAGGAAGCCACCAACCGCGCCACCGCGATGCAGGTCAGCCATCAAACCGAGCGCATGCGCGCCGAAAGCGCGCACCTGCGCCAGCTGGCCGACGGCGAAGCCGAACGCGCCGAAGTGCTGCAACAGACCGGTGCCATTCTCGAGCGCCTCGGTGCCATCGGTCAGGAAATTACCGCCTGCCTTGACGCCGATGCCGTGTTCCAGACCCTCAATCGCCATGTGCATGGCCTGTTGCATGTGACGGCCTTCATGGTGTATCTGATGGATGCCGGTCAGCAAAGCATTACCTCGACTTTTGGGCTGGAAAACGGCCAGCCTATCGAGACCAATACCATCCCCATGACAGACCCGGACGCCCGCTCGGTACGCTGTATCAAGGAGCGTCGCGAAATCCTGGTAGAGCTCGCCCCCGATACCGAAATTCTCGGTTTAATCCCCGGCACCGAAGCGGTCTACAGCGTCTTGTTTGCGCCCCTGATCATAGGCGAAAAAATTCTCGGGGCGATGACCATACAATCATCCCGGCAGCACGCTTACGGCGAGCGCGAAAGAATGATTTTCCGCTCGCTGTGCGCCTATGGGGCGATTGCGCTCGGCAATGCCGATGCCTACCTGCGCCTGAAAGAAACCCAGGCGCATCTGGTGGCGCAGGAAAAACTCGCGGCGCTGGGCTCGCTGGTGGCGGGGGTGGCGCATGAGTTGAATACGCCGATAGGCAATTGCCTGCTGGTGGCCAGCACGGTGCAGGACAACAGCAGACATCTGATCGAAAAACTGAGCAGCCAGAGCCTGCGCAAATCCGAGCTCAATACCTATTGTGATGAGGTAAAAAGCTCTTCTGAAATCATGATGCGCAGCCTGACCAGCGCCGCCAGCCTGATCAGCAGTTTCAAGCAGGTGGCGGTCGACCGCACCTCCGAGCACAGGCGCACGTTTGACCTGCGCCAGGTGCTGCAAGATATCATCGCCACGCTGCATATCCGCATCGGCCACGCCGGCCACAACATCACGCTGGACGTGCCGGCCAACATCCGCATGGACAGTTACCCCGGCTCGCTCGGCCAGGTCGTCACCAACCTGATAGAAAACGCCATCCTGCATGCGTTCGACAAGGGGCAAAGCGGGATGATGACGCTCAAGGCCACGCAGCCCGACCCGCAACGCGTCTTGCTGCAGTTCTCGGATAACGGTGCCGGCATTGCGGAAGAAAACCTGAAGCGCGTCTTCGACCCGTTTTTCACCACCAAGCTCGGCCAGGGCGGCAGCGGCCTGGGGCTGAATATCTGCTACAACATCGCCACCTCGGTGATGCACGGGCAACTGACAGTCAGAAGCACGCCGGGCGCGGGCACCACCTTCACGCTGGATTGCCCTCTGGTGGTGTAGCTCCGGGCCAAACGGATGGACAGGGGATCAGTAGCGGTGCTCGTCCACCAGGTGCTTGTTGAAGCTGTATTTGCTTCCGCCCTGTAAGATATCGACCAGTTTTTTCGGATTGGCGGCGGAGATAAAAACGTCTGCCACGCCGTCCTTGACGCGAAACTTGGTCGCCGGACTGAGGATGTTGTTGGCCTTGATGGTCAGGTGGCGCAGGGTTTTCGCTTTCTCGCTGCACAGCAAAAAATGGTTTTCCTTGCGGAAATTGGCCAGCGGAATGTTCAGCCACCAGCCGTCATCGCTGACATACCGCACCACCTGCGAGAACTGGGTATTGCCTTCATTAAGCAGGTTGGCGCGCAGGGATTCGTTGGCGATTTGTATGGCTTCGGCTTTGTTCATATCAGGTGCGGGAGTAAATGGAAGTGCCCGACTGTGCCTCTTTATTTTGTGCACGTCAAGGTGATGTTGATGCATGGAAACAAACGACAAATTTGTGCAGAAAATCCACTATTGAAAAGTCTACAATTGCAGCAAATTCCATTGCATTGCAACAAAAAACTTCCGTTGAAACAGTACAACGCTTTCGCTCCAAAATGCGCTCATGTGTCGCCAAATTATCGTCAATTTTTCCGAGTTGCTGTAATGTCACGCCATTCTGGCAATCATGACCAGAACCAATTTCACCTCAGGGTTTCGCCCCTATCTGCGGCGAGGTTTGAGGTGGATCGTTGAGAAACATTCATAGCGTTCACAAAACGCACATCTCAGGAGATGAATCACATGCAACAGCATTCCCGTTCTATCTTAGCTTCACTGATTTTTTTAGCTTATGCCGGCACCGTACACGCAGGCAATAGCAGCACCACAGAAAATGTCACGATATTTTCCGGCACAAAAACAGCCTCCGCAAAAGACGCCTTGCGTGAACACGGCGCGCGTTTCGGCTTGCCAGCCGCTTTGGACAATCTGGTCTTGAGCAAGACCCAGGAGTCACTGACCGGAACGCATTACCATTATCAGCAAATGCTGCGCGGCTTGCCGGTGGACAGGGCGGAAATCATCGTCTCCATCGCCCGCAACGGCGACCTGCTGAAGATATTCAACGAGACCAAGCCCATCTCGGCAGCCATCGACGCCAACGCGGTCAATCAGTTGTATGTACAGGCGCAGGTGAGCAAAGACCAGGCGATGGACAAGGCCTGGAACAACATGAAAGTGCAGCACCCATTGGTGGCAACGCCGAATAGCGAGCTGGTCTGGGTCGCTACCGCTGACGGCGTGCAACTGGCGCATAAAGTCAATATCGCCGCACAGATGCCTACCGGTGGTTTTGTGCAATATATCCATGCGCATAACGGCAGTTTGCTGGAATCGTATTCCACTTCCTTGCCACGCACGAATAAGGGCGGCGAGCGCAGTATCGCCGCGCGTGCTGGCCTGACGGGCGCCACACTTGATCGTCAAAGTGCCTCCAAGGCGGCGGCCATGCTGGCGCCTTCAGCCAGCACCAATCTGGGTTCCGTCACCACCTTGGCTTCCGGCATCAACGGCAGCGGCCTGGTGTTTGATCCCGATCCGCGCACGGCCCTCAATACCGACGCTTTGACCGACACCTCGCCGGCCAGCGCGTTTGATGCCGCCTATTCCACCAAGACGATGGCCGATCTGACCGTGACTTCCGGCGTCTACAAGCTGACCGGCCCTTACGTCAACATCACCAATCTTGAGGCGCCCAATACCGCGCCGAGCACGACCACCAATGGCGTCTGGACAGCCAAGCGCGGCAACAATGCGTTTGACGACAGCAACGTGTATTTCCATCTGGACCAGAGCCAGCGTTACATGCAGTCTCTGGGTTTTAGCGGGACCAAGTCGATTCTCAACCGTTCGATGAACGTCGATACCGACGGCGTCAACGGCGATGACAATTCCCACTTCAGCGGCACCGGCGCTACCGGCTATCTGGCTTTCGGGCACGGTTGCGTCAACGATTCCGAAGATGCCGACGTCATCCTGCACGAATATGGTCATGGCATCCAGGCCAGCATCAACTCCAGCTGGAGCGGCGGCGATACCGGCGGCATGGGCGAAGGCTTTGGTGATTACTGGGCCGCCTCTTACTCCTACAGCACGGCCAACGGCAAAATCTATCATCCCGAGTGGGCGTTTAGCTGGGACGGTCATGGCGCATGTTGGGGTGGCCGCATGCTGAACCGCACCGACGCCAAGTACAACAGCAGCAAGACTTACGGCGCGCACGTTTCGGTCACGGAAAACGGCGTGACCTTCCAGTCTGATGAGCTCTGGTCGGCGCCGTTGTTCCAAGCTATGGTGGCGCTGATTGCAGCAGGCAAACCACGCGGCGACATCGACAAGATTATCCTGGAAGCGCATTTCGGCCTGGGCTCGAATATCAAGATGCCAGCGATGGCAACGGCGATCGTTAACGCTGCACATAATTTGTTCCCGACCGACCCGACGTATGAAAATACCTTCAGGGATAAGTTCACGGCGCAAAATATCCTCGGTGCGGTGGTGCCTCCAGGTACCACCATCAGCGAGACCGAAAGCAACAACACGACCGCCACCGCCAATCTCATCGCGACCGCCAATACCACCGTCAATGGCAGCATGGCGTCCAGCACCGACGCGGATTATTTCCAGGTAAGCCTGCCAGCGGGCAAGACGCTGAAAGTGACCATGACACCGAACTCGACGTCGGATTACGATCTTGAGCTGTACAGCAGCACCGGAAGCAAATTAAGTTCCAGCAGCGCGCCTAAAGGCAAGGTCGATACGGTCAGCAACAGCAACACCGGCACTACCGCCAAGGTCTTGTATGCCAAAGTGATTTACTACAGCGGGGGCACAGGCGCCACCAGCGGAAAATACACGGCATTGTTTGGTTGGTAAGCTTTCATTACTAGCAACTGTAACTAGCCAAAACCCGTCCATCTCTCGGAGATGGACGGGTTTTTTCCGTAAATGACAGTATTGCGCGCCCAAAAGCAAGCAAAATTGACTAGTAGTAGCGGTTCCGTTTCCTTCTTGCCACACAACAGAGTAAACTACGCGCTTATATATCCTGTCGCATCCTGCGATTAGAGCGAATCTGTGAGTGTCGCCATGTCTGAAGCATCGAGTTCTGCCAATCCCCTATTTTCCGACCTAAATCTCAGCGAGCCGCTGATCCGCGCCCTGAAAGACGTCGGCTATGAATCGCCGTCGCCTATCCAGGCGGCGACTATTCCCATTCTGCTGGAAAACCGCGATGTGCTCGGTCAGGCGCAAACCGGCACCGGCAAGACCGCCGCGTTCGCCCTGCCTATCCTGTCGCGCATCGACATCCGCCAGACCACGCCGCAGGCGCTGGTGCTGGCACCGACGCGTGAACTGGCAATCCAGGTCGCGGAAGCCTTCCAGACCTATGCCAAGCACATCCCCGGTTTTCACGTCTTGCCTATCTACGGCGGCCAAAGCTATGGCCCGCAGCTGTCGGCCTTGCGCCGTGGCGTGCATGTGGTGGTGGGAACGCCGGGCCGGGTGATCGATCACCTCGACAAGGGTTCCTTGGATCTCTCCAAGCTCAAGACGCTGGTGCTGGATGAAGCAGACGAAATGCTGCGCATGGGCTTTATCGATGACGTCGAGCGCATCTTGCAAGACACGCCAGAAACCCGCCAGGTGGCGCTGTTCTCGGCCACCATGCCGTCCGCCATCAAGCGCATCGCCCAGACTTACCTCAAAAAGCCGGCAGAAATCACCGTTGCCGCCAAGACTGGCACCGCCGACAACATCCGCCAGCGTTACTGGCTGGTGTCGGGCATGCACAAGCTCGATGCGCTGACGCGCATCCTGGAAGCCGAGAATTTTGACGGCATGATCATCTTTGCCCGCACCAAGCTCGGCACCGAAGAGCTGGCCAGCAAACTGGCTGCAAGAGGCTTCTCGGTGGCGGCCATCAATGGCGACATCCAGCAGCAGCAGCGCGAGCGCACCATCCAGCAACTCAAAGACGGCAAGATCGACATTCTGGTCGCCACCGACGTTGCCGCCCGCGGTCTGGATGTGGAGCGCATCAGCCACGTGGTTAACTACGACGTGCCGCATGATCCGGAAAGCTATACCCACCGCATCGGCCGCACCGGCCGCGCAGGCCGTAGCGGCGAAGCTATCCTGTTCATCACGCCGCGCGAAAAGAACTTGCTCAAGGCGATAGAGCGCGCCACGCGTCAGCCGGTATCGCCGCTGGAATTGCCGACCATTCAGGCCGTAAACGACGTGCGCATCGCCCGCTTCAAGGACCAGATTACCGAGACCCTGGCGCAAGGCGAGCTGGAGCAATTCCTGTCCATCATCGAAGACTACGAGCGCGAAAAGAATGTNNGACAAAAACAAGCGCGAACCAAAGGCCGATGACAGCTGGCGCGATGAGCAGCCATCACGCTCTAGCCGCACTGAACGCGGTGATCGTCCTGCCCGCGGCGAACGATTTGAGCGCAATGAGCGTTTCGAGCGCCCGGAACGCGAAGAGCGCGGTCCGAGAAGAGAGCATAGCCCGCGCACGTCCGAGCCAGGCATGCGCACCTTCCGTATCGCGGTTGGCCATGAGCACGGCGTCAAGCCGGGCAACATCGTCGGCGCGATCGCCAACGAAGCCAATATCGAATCCAAATTCATCGGCCGCATCGACATCTATGACGATTACACGGTACTCGACCTGCCAGACAGTCTGCCAAAAGAGATGATGGAACATCTGAAATCGGTGCGCGTCGCTGGTCAGGCGCTCAATATCATGCCGGCCAAAGTCAGCTCGTCTTCAGCAGCCGCAGCTCCCGCATTTGCCGGGCCTGCCACCCTGGTGCCTGGCGCCAGCAAGCTCAGCAAAGTCGTCGAGCGCGCCACGCGCTTTGCGGCGGCAGAAGAAGTGCCGGCCAAGCCAGAGAAAAAGCGCGCCGAAGGCAAGGGCAAGGTCACGATCCCTATGCTCAGTTATCGCATTGAAGTCGGCCGCGATCACGCTGTCACGCCGAGCAATATCGTCGGTGCGATCGCCAACGAAGCGGGGCTGGAAGCCAAGCATATCGGCAAGATCGATATTTTTGATACCTACACCACGCTCGATCTGCCCGATGGCATGCCGCCGGAAGTGCTGACGCACCTCAAGAGCGTCTGGGTTGCCAACCGGCAGCTGCACATCAGCCCGGTAGCGGCAGGCGCGGTCAACACCGACAAGCCAGCAAAATTTGGCGCTAAACCATCAGCGGCATCGGCAGCTTTTGGCGAAAGAAAAGCCGGCGGCGACCGCCGTGTCATGGAAAAATCGGCACCACGCACCCAGGCCAATAAAGACGCCGCCAAGCGCCCGTTCAAGTCTGATGCAGGCGCCAAGCCGCCACGCAAACCTAAGTTTTAAGACTTGGCTAAATAAAAAAGCCCCGTCGCAGTGTGAGCTGCGACGGGGCTTTTTTGTTACTCTGAATGCTTACTTTTTTGGCGCTTCCGCTGCTGAGGCCGCTGCCGGTGCTGGCGTAACCGCTGTTGCCGATGCTGCCGCAGGTGCTGGTGGGGCGACGATTTCTATCTTCGCTTTCGCCTTCATGTCATCGAGCATCTTTTTCAGGTTTTGCTGCTGCACTTGCTGGGTCAGACGCGGCTTGACTTGTTCCAGTGTAGGGATAGGGTTAGGACGGCTGTCGTCCAGCATGATCACGTGGTAACCGAACTGTGATTTGACCGGCTCTTCGGTGAACTTGTCTTTTTCCAGCTTGGCTACCGCTGCGCCAAATTCCGGCACCATGCCGCGTGGGTCAAACCAGCCCAGATCGCCGCCCTTGTCCTTGGAACCAGGGTCTTTGGATTTGGCTTTGGCCAGCGCGTCGAAGGCTTTCACATCTTTCTTCAGCTTGGCGATGATCTCTTTGGCTTCGTCTTCTTTCTCTACCAAAATGTGGCGCGCCTTGTACTGGTTGCCGCTGGCCTGGGTCTTGATCTTGTCGTATTCGGCGCTGAGCATGGCGTCGGTGACCGGATTGGCCTTCATGTAATCTTGTACATAGGCTTCAGCCAGTATCGATTGCTTGGTCATTTCCAGTTGCTCGGCAACATCCGGTGATTTTTCCAGGCCTTTCTTTACCGCTTCCTGCGCGGCGATCATTTGCAGCGACAGGTTGTCGATGATCATTTTGCGCGATTCGGCGTTGTCAGGCATGCCTTGTGCCGCCTGCTGCTTGAGGATCATGTCGACTTGCTTCTGGCTAATGGCAGCGCCATTGACGGTCGCGGCGACAGGGCCAGCTTCTTTTGTGGCTTCTTTTGCGGCGTCTTTCGGTGTACAGGCACTCAAGGCCAGCAGCGCAACAGCGCTACCGAGCACGACGCGGGATTTGATCAACATCTGTAGATTCCTTTATTGTTGGTTGGTTTGGCTGCATGGGCCACCAGGCCACAGGCAGGCGTTAAAAAAACGACAGCGAATTTTACCTGCGATTGCACGAGAACATGCGCAATCAGGTATTTTTATCCCGGCAAGGCCGGAGCCAGCCCTGCGCTTAGGGTATCCTGTAGCGGAAAACCGCCAACTCACTTGCCTGAAAATAAACATGAACGAAGCAAACACGCCCGCCATTCCCCGCGACCTGAGCGACATGTTGCCGGTAGGTATGCTTGCCAACGGCGGTATGGCGGCCGAGGCGATGAGCGCGCTGGCCAACCGCAAGCACCCTGCGCCAGGCTGGGAGGCGTTTCATTACGAGCGCATCTCTGACCAGCAATTTGAGATTACCGGCGGCGTGGCGGCGATCGTCGGCGGCATGAAAAAATGGCCGGGGCCGCATGACACCGTCNNGCCAGCAAAATATCTGCACCTGGTGCTGGCCTTGCCGGACGATGAAGCGGGCCGGCAGCGCCTGCTCAAGGCGTTTCACTTGCAGGCGGATTTCTTTGGAGCCAAGGTGCAGGCGTGTTCCTTGCAGGATCAGGCCTGATCATCCACGATGGCAGGCCTGTAGCGCACTGTTCATGCGGGTTTCCAGCCACTCTGGCCTGCAGGCCGCATGGCTATTGCGTGATGGCGGGGGCTGTTTTATAAAACGTGCTTGCCCGCTTCGCGGTAACTCAGACCTGAGAGTTGTCGCTGATGCGAGGTGAGAAACTGCCGAACGCACGCCGCATCGTGCCTGGCGTAATCGCGCAAGGCCCAACCTATGGCCTTGCGGATGAAGAACTCTTTCTCGTGCGCCAGCGTTAAGGCGTAACGCAACAGGCGCCCGGTATCGGTGGCACCACGCCAGCCGAGCTGATGCAGCAGCGCGATGCGCCTTACCCAGAAATTTGCATGCATGAGCGCGGCGTCCATCATCAATTGCAGATGCCGATCCGCGCTCAGATGATGCCTGAGCACGTCGCCGATGACGCCAGCCAGCCCGTCCACACTGTCCCACCAGGATTTGTCTTGCGCCAGTGCCAGCAACTGCGCGATATCGTTGCCGCCAAGTTGACGATAATGCTGCGCCAGCAGGTCGATGGCGACATACTGATATTCGCGTTCGTCCTGGGCCCACAGTTGTACGGCGATGGCGATCAACTGGGCCGCATTGCATCCCTTCAAGCGATTGATCAGGGCCTTGCTTGCCACGCGGCGTCTGGGTGTGGGAATGCCCAGAAACACAAACTGCTGTCTCATGTAGGCGCGCATGGCATCCGCCCGCGCCGCATCGGCCTCGCGCATCAGGGCCTGCTGAACGGCCTGTACGATTTCTGCTGTATCCATCACTGTGACGCCTGCTCCTTATCTTATTCGGGCTCTCTGATACGCAAGAAGCTGGCAAATTTTGGCAGACCCGTTGCCGTCAGGTCGCGGTAAAGGTAAGTCACCGTGCTGCCGATGGCTGGCGGATGGCGGCGCTGGGCATCGCTGAACCCCGTGCCCAGACGAAAGCGTTTTCCCTCCGGCGTCTGCACCGTCAGGGCGCCCAGCATGCCCTGATATTTGCCGCGCCCTTCTTGCTGCGCCACGACCACCGCTTCGGCATCCTGTTGCGCCTTCAGTTTGAGCAAGACATCGGAGCGGCCGGTTTGCCACAGTGCGTCGGCATGGTGCAGCATCAGGCCCTCGCCGCCTGCGCGCCGCAGTTGGTCGAGTTTCATGCCCAGGGCCGCCCGGTCGGCCACGCGCACTTGCGGCACCACCTGCAGCCAGCTGACCTTGGCTAGCATTGCGCTCGCCTGCAAGGCATCGACGCGCGCACTGAAATCACCGGCACCATCGGGCAATTCATATAACTGGTAGCTGATGTTTCTCCATTCACTGTCGACCGGCTCCTGCCTGCGCACGGCGGCAGACAGGCGCTCAAAACTTTGCCGCCCCATCCACAGTTCCCCGTCCAGCGCATGGCCGGGAAAGGCTGCCGTAAACCACGCCGGAGTCTGGATAATCCTGCCGCTACGAAAGCGCAGATGTTTACCATCCCACAGCGCCCTGACGCCGTCGAGTTTCTCGCTGACCAGGTAATGGGCGGGATCAAATTTATCCGCATAATTTTGTGCCAGTAACAGCGGTGGCAACAGCGGCGGCGGCAGCGACGCCAACTCGGGCCAGGCACCCGCGCTCAGGCGTTCGGCGGCAAGGGCGTAAGGCTGTAATGCGCCGCTCAGTAGCAGCAGGGCAAGCAGGCGGCGTGATGGAATTGGTGGCGGTACGGGCTTCATATTCCCTTGGCGGTAAGGTGGCGAGGCATGGCTTGCGCGTGTTTAGGGCGTGCGTCTGATCGAAAAACGACGAAACAAATTATAGTCTTTTTGTTAACGATCAGTGCGGCGCTTTAGTGGCGCTGCAACAACACCGGGAGGAGTACCTGCTAAGCGTTTACCATTTCCGTTTTGGCTTTGCTTTTTGCCGGCCCGCCGTTTGCCTGGCTAGATATGCCTTTTTCTGCCGATTTCTCTCTGGCGGGCGAGCGTCTTGGTCGCGACGAAAATTTCACGCAAAAAATAGATAAAGCTGCCGACCAGGGAAAGAATACTGCTGACAAACAGCAGGGCGATGAGTTTATCCAGCCCCAGCCCGGTGGCATCGCCGAGAAACAGCGAGGCGATTACCAGGCAGATCAGCAGGGCGCACGAGGTGCTGAGCGTGATGGCACGATTGATCAGGTGGGTGCGGTCGTACAGCTCGTCGAGCTCGCGCAAATGTTCTTCATGGTGATCATTGCGGCTGTCGCGGGCGTCGCGGCTGCCGGTCTGCAGCAAATTCTCGATCACGCGGGTGCGGTCGATGATGCGCGCCAGCCGGTTGGTCAGGACAGTCAGGTTCGTCCCCACACCGGCGAGCAAAAACACCGGCGCGATGGCAAGCTGGATGATATGGCTGACATCGCCTAGTTGTAGTGTGATCAAGATCAAGTCCTGCGGATGTGGGATACTTGATTCTATCAGCCCTTTGCCAGTTCAAGGAGAACACCATGTCAGTAAATACCCGTATGCCAGCGATTTTTTATGGTCACGGCAGCCCGATGAATGCGCTCGAAGACAACGCCTACACGCGCGTCTGGGAAAGCTTTGGCCAGCGCTTCCCCCACCCCAGGGCGATACTGGTCGTCTCCGCGCACTGGACCACCCGCGGCACCGCAGTCACCGCGATGGCGGCGCCGAAGACCATCCATGATTTTGGCGGTTTTCCGCAAGCCTTGTTCGAGATGAGCTACCCGGCGCCCGGTGACCCGGCGCTGGCCGCGCGCATTGCGCAATTGCTGGCGCCCCTGCCGGTGCATCTGGATCAGCAGTGGGGGCTGGACCACGGCACCTGGTCGGTGCTGATCAAGAGCTATCCGAAAGCGGATATCCCCGTGCTGCAACTGAGCCTGGACATGACGCAGCCTGCGGCCTATCACTTTGCGCTGGGGCAGAAGCTGGCCGCCTTGCGCGACGAGGGCGTGCTGCTCGTCGCCAGCGGTAACGTGGTGCACAATCTCGGGCGCATGGACCCGCGCTCGTCCGGCCATGACTGGGCGCTGCGCTTCAATCTGGCGATGCGCACGGCGATCGCGGCCGGGCAATTTGCACAGGTCGTCGATTACGAGTCCCTGGGGCAGGACGCCAGACTGTCAGTGCCAACCTCTGAGCATTTCCTGCCGCTGCTGTATGTGCTGGGCGCCAGAAGCAGCGACGACAGCATAGAGATTGTCGCCGAAGGCATGGAGCTGGGCGCAATCAGCATGATGTCGGTGCTGATAGGCGGCTAAACCAGAGATCAGCGCCGCAATATACCCTATGGAGTATATTTGCAGTACGCGATGAATACGAGCGAAAATGCCCTGTTATTTCAACATTTGACGGGAGTATCTTGCTTTAGCTAGCCGAACCGGTCTGCCCCGTCTGGCTAAGCCGGCTTTACCGGCAGGTTCAGCCGCACTTCCAGCCCGCCTTCGGGCAGGTTGGAGAGTTGCAGGCTGCCGCCGTGCTGCTGCGCGATATTCTGTGCAATGGTCAGCCCCAGGCCGGTGCCGCCAGTGTCGCGCGAGCGCGAGCTTTCTATCCGGTAAAACGGCTCGAACACCTTTTCCTGCAGATGTGCAGGAATGCCGCTGCCGCCATCGCGGATCAGGATATGCACCCACTTCTGGCCTGCCGCATTGCCGGTCCCGACCTGGATGTGGGCGTGATGCCCGTACTTGAGCGCATTATCGATCAGGTTATTGAGGCAGCGACGCAAGGATTGCGGCCTGGCCATGACGGTGCAGCCGGACTTGCCCTGTATGCTCACGTCCTGCCCGGCGTCGCTGGCATCGATGCAGATGCTATCGAGCAGAGAATCCAGATCCAGCGGTTTCAAAGGCTCGTTGCTGTCCATGCTGCGCGCCAGATCCAGCCCTTCTTTGACCATCATCTGCATGTCGGATAAATCGCCGATCAGCTTGTCGCGCAAATCGCTGTCGCCGACTTTCTCCAGCCGCAACCTGAGCCGGGTCAGCGGCGTTTGCAGGTCATGGGTGATGGCGGCGAGCATGTGCGTGCGTTGCTGTATGTGCTGGCGGATGCGGCGCTGCATCGCGTTGAAGGCCCGGGTCGCCTGCAAAATTTCGGCGCTGCCCTGTTCCGGCAAGGCCGGGCGGTTAATGTCCTGCCCCAGATCGGTGGCAGCCTGGGCCAGTTGCTTGAGCGGCCGCATGGTCATGCGCGACACCAGATACGCCAGCACCGCGATAATCGACAGGAACAGCAGCAGGTAGAGGAAAAACTCCGTATGCATGGGCGGCATGGGATTGCGCGGCGGCAGTATGGTCAGGCGCAGCCCGCTGCCATCATGCAGGACGATGCCGAGCGCTTCACAAGCGGGTGCAGCGGGCGCAACCGGATGGTTGCCGCCGCCACGCGGGCAATTCTCTGGCTGCTGCGGCAGGGAAATCACCTTGAAGGTTTTGCCCAGGCGTTCGCTCAAGGCGGCCGCATACGGTGAGTTAGGCGCCAGCCCGGCATCGATGGCCGGCAGCGTCGTCACGCGCAAACCCAGCCGCGGGGCCGTCTGCAGAAACGCCTCCCGGTTGCTGGCCGGTAAGGCATCCATCGCCAGCACCAGCTGCTCGGCGCGCTCAACCGCATGCGAGTCGCGGTACTGGGAAATAGTTCTCTGCCGCTCGCCAAACGCCAGCCACCAGGTCAGCATGGTGGCGCTGACGATGCCCAGCAGCAGGATGGCAAAGACGCGGCCAGACATCGAACTGAAGATCTTCATGCGTCCGCTTCCTTGCTGACATTCACCGCCAGCACATAACCGCCATTGCGCACGGTCTTGATGATCTGCGGCGAGCGCGCATCCTCACCCAGTTTTTGCCGCAAGCGGCTGATCTGGATGTCGATGGAGCGATCAAACGGATCGGCGTCGCGGCCATGCATGATGTTCAATAACTGGTCGCGGTTCATGACGCGGTTGGGGTGCTCAAGAAAGATCATCAACATGCGGAACTCGGCCCCGGATAAGGCGATGATCAGGCCTTGCGGACTGAGCATGTGGCGTGCCGTGACATCCAGCGTCCAGTCGCCGAACCTGAGCCTTTGCGCAACATCATTGCCACCATTGTGTGCCGCAGAATGCGTGCGGCGCAGCACGCTGCGTATGCGCGCCAGCAGTTCACGCGGCTCGAACGGCTTGGGCAGGTAATCATCGGCGCCCATCTCCAGCCCTATGATGCGGTCGAGCGGCTCGCTTCTGGCGGTCAGCATGATCACCGGGATATCCGACTTTGCGCGCAGGTTGCGGCATAGGGTCAGGCCATCTTCGCCGGGCAGGTTCAGATCAAGCACCACCAGATCGATCTTATTATCTTCCAGCAGCGCGGCCATGGCGATGCCATCGGCGGCAGTGTAGGTGCAGTAAGCGTTATTGTTGAGGTAATCCGCCAGCAGGCTGCGAATCTCTCTGTCGTCATCGACAATTAATATTTTATTTGGCGTATCCATAGTGTTCATTATCCTTGCCATTGGCGCTTTCATCGAGCTGATTTCAAGCTGATTTTGTATCGGCTTGTTATCATTACGTCGTCCTGCAACAGTGCGAAACAAATGGCCAGAGATAGGCCGGCCGCGGTTACACTGCGATACAAAGCAGGCGATTCAAGACACTTGCATGTTACATCTTTACTGCAACATAACGTTCATGTGCAAGTCACATTAAACCCAAGCAGCTTGACGCAAGCAGCGCCAACCGGTTTGCTCATCGATGCATCCAACTGGCTGCATCAATTAACCCAAGTAAAGGAAGATCATGAAATCATTGAAAAACCGCTTCTTCATCGGCCTGAGCGCCGTCGCCCTGATGAGCGCTGCCGGCGCCTATGCGCAAAATTCAGCGCAAAATCCGTCACAGGGTTCCGGCCCTATGGCGGACAAGATGGCGGGCATGCACGACAAGGATGGCAAGGGTGACATGGGGCATGCCAAGATGGCAGAAAAAATGAAGGCGGGGATGGGCCGGCATCTGGCACAGCTGCATGACAAGCTCAAGCTGAGCGCTGCGCAGGAACCGGCGTGGAAAAGCTTTACCGAGGCAATCGCGCCAGGCCAGACGCCAGCGCGCCCGGACCGCGCCGCCATGGAAAAATTGACCGCACCAGAGCGCATGGAAAAAATGCTTGAGCAATCGAAAGAGCGTCAAACCAGAATGGAGGGCCACCTGGCCGCCCTGAAAACCTTTTACGCCGTGCTGACGCCTGAGCAAAAAAAGATCGTGGATGCCAGCCACGGCCGTATGGATGGCCACCGCATGCAGCGCCGCGGGCAAGGGCAAGAACAGGATCACAAGCACTGATCGTCGGCAGGCAGGCGCAAGCCATAGCGAGGCAGGAAATTTGCCTCTCTATGGCGTGTTCCAGGCAGTTATCCAGCCAGCCAGGTCATCCTCTATCATCGGCCTGGCAATCAGAAAACCCTGCCCTTCATGACAGCCCATATTGCGCAAAATCTCCCAGTGGCGTTCGGTTTCTATACCTTCCGCAATCAGCTGCAAGCCTAGCTTTTTGCCCAGCTGGGTAATCAGCTCCGCGATACGCGGCCCCTCCGGCGTATCGATCTGGCGGACAAAGGCGATGTCTATTTTCAGCCTGTCCACCGGCAATTTATCCAGATAGCTCAACGAGGAAAAACCGGTACCAAAATCATCAATGGCAATCTGCACGCCCATCTTCTTGAGCTTGGCCAGCGCGTCTTCAAATATTTCTGCCCCCGCCATGGTGACCGATTCGGTGATCTCCAGCTCGAGGTGGCGCGGATCGAGGCCGCTGTCTTGCAGTGCGGTCTTAACGATGTCGATAAAGTCTGGCTGGCGGAACTGAATCACCGAGACATTGACGCCCATACGCTCAGGCGCCAGGCCGGCTTCCTGCAGCTTGACCATGGTATGNNCGCAGCAGCGCTTCAAAACCGATCAGGCGCCTGCTGTGCAGATCGACCTGCGGCTGGTAGGCCAGAAACAGGCGGTCGGCGTCAAAGGCCTTGTGCAGCTGCTGCATCAGCAGCGCGCGCTCGCGAATTTCTATCCCCATTTCGCGCGTGAACAGCGTGTGCGAGCCACGCTGATGCCCTTTGGCGCGCTTCAGCGCAATGCTGGCGTCTTTCAGCGCATCGGCCCCCGAGTTGGTATAGCCATCGAGCGCAACGATGCCCATCGACATCGAGACCGCATGTCCGGTGTCGGCGATGATGAAAGGCGCGGCAAACAGCTGGCGCAAGACGTCCGGCTGCAAAGCGGTATCCGGCCCGAGCAGGCCAAATACATCGCCGGAAATGCGCGCCAGGAAGATACTGTCGCCGAGTTTTTGTTTCAGGCGATTGGCGACAGCCCTTAACAGCAGATCGCCGTAATGGTGGCCGAGCACATCATTGATTTCGGCAAAGTCATCAATATCGATCAACACCACCCTTTGCCTGCTGGCCGCCGCCTCCATCGAAATGACGATCTGCTCGATGAATTTAAGCCGGTTTGGCAGCATCAGCAACTGATCGCGGTAAGCATGGTTCTTGAGCTGGTTCACCAGGCCCAGATTGTCCAGGCAGACGCCCAGGTTGGAACAAAATACACCGAGCAATTGCTGGTCGATTTCCGACAAGGCATACGGCAATTCTATGAATGCGGCCACCGGCCGGTTGCCTTGCCCGGAAAAATACAGGGTCATGTTGTCCTTGTTGAACAGGGACTCGCGGTAGGTCAGCGCGTGCCTGAGCGCATCGCGGATCTGCGGGTTGCCGATATCGTCAATCGGACAATTCATCAGGTTTTCGAAATGCCCCGCCGAGGCGATCACGCTAAAACGCAAGGGGAGTCCCGACTCATCGGGCTGGTCGCCCTGCGCGCACAGCAAACCCTCGGGTGGCACGCCGCACAGCGCGGCAATCTGGGTAATGACACCGGAGGCAAAGCGCTGTATGCCGTCTTCGACAGAAAACGAGGCGCTGGAGATAATGATCTGCTGCAGGCCACGGCGGCTGGCATCAATGGTGCGTATCTGGTCGTAAGAACGGATGGCCGCGGTGAGCGCGGTCAGCAGCTTTTTGCGCGTCAGCTCGTTTTTGGTCTTGTAGTCGTTGATGTCGTAATCGCGGATCGCATCTTCTTCAGGTGCATAGCCGGGCTGGCCGGTACGCAGAATGATACGGCTGTCACGCCACTTGAGCTCATCGCGGATATAGCCGACCAGCTCCAGGCCGGCTTGCTCGGTTTCCATGACGACATCAAGCAAGATCACGGCGATATCTGACTCTCTGGCAAAGCGTTCGCGGGTTTCAGCCTTGGAATAGGTATGGATGAATTCCAGCCCGCGGTTCAGTATCTTGACGTCGAGCAGGGCAAATTCGGTGGCGCGGTGCACATCTTCATCATCATCGACGATGGCAATTTTCCAGGTGCGCGGCGCGACAGGATGCAAGGCTTCGTCGTCACCATCCTCTACGATGAACAGTTCGTCATCGTCGTGACTGACAGGTATATTTGACATGTCTTCCCCAGAATAGCACGCGCCCAATTCAGCAGATTTAAGTATATAACATCTACTTTGTGTCTACGTGGTAATACAATGCTAAATGACGCAAGAAAATACGTATCAAAAACACATCTGCCTACCCCCGGTCAAAACACACATCCACCAGGTCTGGCCAGCGATGCCTTGCTGGTGTCAGCGGAAGCGGCGGTAGGCGTCCAGCGCCAGACCGGCGCCGATACTGCCAAACAGATCGCCTTCCACTTGCCTGGCATCGGGCACGATGGCGGCGATGCGCTGGCGCAAGCCGCGCACACCGCTGGAACCGCCGGTAAAAAACACCGTGTCGATATCGGCGGCGCGTATGCCCGCATCGGTCAGCACCTGGTTGATGCTGACGTCGATCTGATCCATCAGATGCGCTATCGATGACTGGAAGCCGCGCTGGTCCAGGGTCAGAATGCACTCCAGCGACTGCTGGCTTTTACTACGCAGGCGCTCCAGTGCCAGGCTGATGCTGTCCTGGTCTGACAACATGATCTTGGCCTCTTCCGATTTCAGCGCCAGCCAATGGCCATCACGCTGCTCGACCAGATTCAGCAGGCGTTCCAGGCGTATGCGCAGATCGCTATTGTTCACGTCGCGATACACGTCCTGCAATTCGCGCGCGACTTTTTGCGTGTAGGCCAGATTAATCGTGTGCCAGGTAGCGAGGTTGAAATAATGCGCAGAGGGCATTTCGCTGCCGCTGGCCAGCGTGCCGCCCAGGCCAAGCAAAGGCATGACCTGGGTCAGGCTCAGGTACTTATCAAAATCGGTACCGCCGATATGGACGCCGCCATTGCCCAGAATATCGCTCTGCCTGTCGGTATGCCGGCTGCGCTCGGGCGACAGGCGCACCAGCGAGAAATCGGAAGTTCCCCCGCCGATATCGGCGATCAGCACCAGCTCTTCACGCTCTATCCGTGATTCATAGTCAATCGCCGCAGCGATAGGCTCGAACTGAAACTGCACCTCGCGAAAGCCCACGGCTCTGGCGATGTCTTCCAGGGTTTGTTGCGCCAGATTGTCGGCAGTCTTGTCATCATCGACAAAATGTACGGGGCGGCCAAAAACCGCCTGACTGAACTGCTGACCGGCCGAGTGCTCAGCGCGGCGCTTGAGCTCACCGATATATTGCGCCAGCAGCTCGCGGAACGGCAGGGCGCGGCCCTGCACCTCGGTCTGGCCGTCGATCAGGCTGGTGCCGAGCAGGCTCTTCATCGAGCGCATCAGGCGGCCTTCATAGCCGGCCAGATACGCCGTCAGCGCGGCGCGGCCGTAGCTGACTTCATCTTCATCGAGATTAAAGAACACCACGGATGGCAGAGTGACTTTATCCTGCTCCAGGGCAAGCAACGAGGCCTGGCCGACCAGATCTCTGGCGTGCCAGCCTACCGTCGAATTCGAGGTGCCAAAATCTACTCCACATGCTTGCGACATCAAATTTCCTAGGTCAAAACCGGGGGGCAATTATAGACGATATCAATCTTCATGCGGCTCTTTGCGATTAGCCAGCGCGAATAAAGAAAGGGCGCATTTCTGCGCCCTTTCTTGTCTAAACATTCATTAACTGTAGCTTAATTCAGACACTTATTTGGCCGCCATATGCGCCACGGTCTTGTCGAGCACGGATTCCGGCTCGTCCGCCTCTTCCAGCGTTTCATTATTCAGGCATTTTTGCAGCCTGACCATGTTCACGTCATTGCCCCATTTGCCGACCACGATGGTGGCGACACCATTGCCGATCAGATTGGTCAGTGCCCGCGCCTCAGACATGAAGCGGTCTATGCCCAGAATCAGCGCCAGTCCCGCCACCGGTACCCCGCCCACGGCCGACAGGGTGGCCGCCAGCACGATAAAGCCGCTGCCGGTAATGCCTGCCGCGCCCTTGGAAGTGAGCAGCAATACCGCCAGCAAGGTCACTTGCTGCATCAGGCTCATCGGCGTATTGGTCGCCTGCGCAATGAACACCGCCGCCATGGTCAGATAAATCGAGGTGCCATCCAGATTAAACGAGTAACCGGTAGGAATCACCAGGCCGACGACAGATTTCTTGACGCCCAGATTTTCCAGTTTTGCCATCATGCGCGGCAACACCGATTCGGATGAAGAGGTGCCTAGCACGATCAGCAATTCTTCCTTGATGTACTTGACGAACTTCCATACGCTAAAGCCATGCAGTTTGGCGATGGCGCCGAGTACGCCAAAGATAAAAATCAGGCAAGTCGCATAAAAAGTCGCCATCAGATAACCGAGCGAGAGCAGCGAACCTACGCCGAATTTGCCAATGGTAAATGCCATCGCGCCAAAGGCACCGATAGGAGCAACTTTCATGATGTAGCCGACGATGACGAACAGCACATGGGAAAATTTTTCGATGAAATCAAAAATCATCGTGCCGCGACCGCCAAAGCGATGCAGCGCAAAACCGAACAATACCGAGAACATCAGCACCTGAAGGATTTCGCCCTTGGCAAAAGCATCAACCACCGTTGAGGGGATGATGGCCATGAAGAAATCGGTGGTGGTCTGCATTTTGCCCGGCCCGGCAAACGCCGCGATGCCCTTGGTATCCAGCGTCTGCACATCGATATTCATGCCTGCGCCCGGCTGCATCACGTTCACCACGATCAGACCGATGATCAGCGCCAGCGTGCTGACGACTTCAAAATACAGCAGCGCCATGCCGCCGGTCTTGCCGACCTTCTTCATGTCTTCCATGCCGGCGATACCCACCACCACGGTACAAAAAATGATCGGTGCGATCATCATCTTGATAAGTTTGATGAAGGCATCGCCCAGCGGTTTCATGGCCGCCCCGGTTTGCGGCATAAAATAGCCAAGCAGTACGCCGATGACGATCGCGGTGATGACCTGGAAATAAAGGGATTTATATAGCGGCTGCCTGCTCGGCTTGCTCGGTTTGCTCATCTCAGCGCTCCATGGGTATTTTTATGATGGACGTGTCGCTGACGACTGAGAAAATAGTGTGCAACACGAGGACGAAAATTTTCGTCTGGGCTGCATTATGAAAAATTGCATACGACCCAGCAATTGTGGGTTTCCACATGCTTATGCGTTTGCCAATGCCGCGTATCTGGCCCAGGTATTGGGGTCAAGTATCCGGCCAGCGGCTCAGCCCGCATTGCCGAAAAATTCCTTCATCATGAAATTCTCCAGCTCTGCGCTGTCCTGCGGCCGCGCCGACAGGTTGATGACACGGCCAAGGCGCTGCGACTCCCAGCTGAAATCGCCGGAATAATGTGTGCGGATCAGCTCTATCATGCGGCGCACGATGGCCAGCTCGACATTGCCGCCCAGCCCGGCATCGACTTCGATCACCTGGCGCCAGCTATTGTTGGCACTGGCTTTCCAGCCGCGGAAAGAAAAAGAAGCCATGCGGGTGCTCTTGCTGATGATCTGAAACACCCCATTGGTACCCTGGCGGCCGCTGGCCTGCTGCATGCTGCGCCTGACATTCGCTTCGGCGGCTTCCTGCGGGCTCATGCCGCGGCTGCCCTGCTGCGCTTCCTGATTTTCTTGCGCCACAACTTCCTGCCCGGCACGCCGGCGCTCGCGCGCGGCATTGAGCATGGTGCTCATGTCGAGTTCGGGCGGGGTGATTTTTTCTGGCGGTGGTGGCAACGAGGCCATCTCTTGGCTCACGATCACCGGTGCGGTCGGCTTGTACTGCCGGGTCGGGCGCACTGGTTTGACGGGTATTTTTTTGGCCTCAGCCTTGCTCATTTTTAAGGCCGTGGCTTTATCTATCATCAACACGATAGGGCTTTGCGCGGCCTCCTGGTTGCCTTCTTTCTGATGAGCGCGCATATGCAGCAAAAAATACAGCAGCAAGCCGTGCATCAGCAGCACGAGCAGTATCCCGGCCAGGCTGGCTGGCCGAAAACGAATATGCAAATGGACTTCGCCCGGCCTGCTTGTTTCGTAGTCGCTTTGTTCTGGTGTTTCTGTATACAACTTCATAGGCGATAACTGATTTGCGCTTTATTTCAAGTTCGCAAGGATACCCTAAAGTGATGGCGGCGCTTGTAACAAAGCTTTGCAAGCAATACCAATTTAACCATTGATCAGACTCGCCGCGCCCATTTCTCTCATCAGCCTGTGATGCCCATCGCAAGGAATAGTTCCGCCGATTTTTGCGTCTTGGATCAGGAGCAAGATGATGCTGGCTGCGGCGGGCCAGGGGGCCTGCCGTGCTGCAACGCGGCCGCTATCCTCAATGCAACTGCGGCTTGCACATGGTCAGCGTAAAGGTAAAGTCGGGGTCCTCTACCACTTCACCCGTGGTCTTGAGTTCATACCTGCCGCGTCTGGCGGGCGCCAGTTCTTCGAGTATAGGCGGCATGCGCCAGATTTTTCCTTCATGCACGCCGCCCAGCTCAAGCTCTATGGCTTCGGCGCTGGCGGTCACGATGATGCCGTGCAGCTGTTGCTGCGAAAGGACTTTGCCTTTATCCGTAGTGCGGGTGATGCCGACGAGCAGGTATTTTCCGATGAAGCCATCGGCAAAGTCTTCGTCGAATGTGTCGCCTGATCTGCTGCCCTGAGAGTCGTTCCAAGTGTCCATCGATAACTCCTGAATGTAGGCTGACCGACGCTAGCGCGCCGGAACTAGTCGGAAGATTGCGTAGTACAAACATGTGCCGAAGTGACTCTTTGGTGATTCTTTGGTGACTGCTGCTGTGACGCTGCTGGTTCGCTGCCTGGTCGATTGTTGTTAATGAAGTGTATGGTCGGGAAGCGTTTGCCGAACCTGCCCAAAACTGAAGGCGGGAGCAGGCCGGGCAATATTTCCCGATACGAAGTCTGCCGGCATCAGGGGGACTGCGAAGAAAAAATACCGCTGAAGCTGTAATTGATCATAGTCTCTCTGCTTGGATTTGTGCGGAATATTTTGCCGGGAGAGCGCGCGAAAAAATTGCCTCTCCGGCGTCATCTGATATGATCAAAAATGCTATATTGCGAAAAAAATCACCAAAACCCCGGCGCATTCAGGTTTCAGGATGAAAAGTGCAAAAGCGGCAGGCCCACAGCGCACTGTCCATGCGCCTCTCAGACCAGCCGTGCCTGCAAGGCGCATGGATAATGCGTGACAGGCCTGCTTTACATTGACTAGCATATTCAGGACGGACGCAAAATTGTCTCCGCCAGCCGTGCTGACGCAGGCAGTGCGCCTGCACGACAAGGCAACATAACAACGCTGGGGGAGGTTTTGCGTCAGTCCTCATTTACGGCAAGGCGAACACCAGGCAGGTGGTGGTGGCGTGCGCATACACCTTGCCAGCGGCATCGACAATGCGCCCTTCGGCGGTGCCGACCTGCTTGCCTACCTGTATCACCTTGCCCTCCGCCCGCACCGGTCCGGTTTTGTCGGTCATGGCGCGGATCAGATTGACCTTGATCTCCAGCGTCGTGTAGCCAAAGCCTTGCGGCAGCATCGATTGCACGGCGCAGCCCACGGCGGAATCGAGCAGGGTGCAGAAATAACCGCCGTGCACGCTGCCCAGCGGATTGTAGTGCTCGCGTCCCGGCGTGCCCTGGAATACGATGCGCCCCGGTTCGCCCTCTACCGGGAAAAAATCCAGCGTCCTGCCGATATGCGCCACCGGCATGCTGCCGTTCAATATCCCTTGCAGAAAAGCCATCCCGCTCATGCTCTTCATTTGCTCCAGGCTGGCGATGCCGGGCTCTGCCAGAATGGCGCGCATCTCGGCTTCGCGCGCCAACCACTGGTTCAGGGTGTCATTTTGCGCGCCCATCACGCCTCCTTTTTGGGGAACAAAATCATCTGGGTACAGCGGAACAGGGCGATGGTCTTGCCCTTATGACTGACCGTCGCGTCCCACACCTGGGTAGTGCGCCCCAGATGGGCGGCCGTGGCAATCACCTCTATCTTGCCCTCACGCGCAGTGCCGAGATGGTTAGATTTCAGCTCCACGGTGGTGAAACTGCTGGCACCTTCCGGCATGCTGGCCAGACAGCCATAGCCGCAGGCGGTATCGGCCAGCGTGACGACACTGCCCGCATGCAGGAAGCCGTTGGGGGCCAGCAGGTGCGGCATGACCTCAAGCTCGGCGCTGGCCTCGCCTTTGCTGACCGCGATGACATGGATACCGAGATGGCCGGGCAGGAAATGGCGTCCCGCCTCATCAAAGTCATGGGCCGACTGCTCTGCTGCGGGTGTTTGGGAAGTGACGGTATTCATCATGCTCCTGAAATGGATGGGTGCTGGGGATAGGTAATGGGGATAGCGGCAAGTTTAGCCTAATCGCGGCATGGCCTGTTTTTAGGCGCAGAAAATTGCCTCCCTTATTCAAGTTATATGTATGACGGCGCCGGCCTCAGCTTGAACAATGCCTGCGGCAAACCCGACGGGAACCTGTCGCCAGAGATGACAGCCCGGCGTCCATCATGGGGATAAACGTCCATTTTTTCACCAATAATGTGCGCCATGCGGGATTTCCGAAACGGCAAGTGCGCTGGCAGGATGACGAAAATACGACAGTGCCATCGCGCTATTCCGGTTATTTCCCTGCCGGATCGCTCATAGCGTGGGAGCGAGTTTTCATGGGGAGGCCGCAAATTTAATTCCACAATTTGCCGCTTATCCCATACCTTGTTCGTTAGGCTTTCTGGTATGGTTATTGCCTACATGAAATACTAAAAGGCTCCGCTACCCGCAATGAGCCGGCACAAGCATCATTATTTTTGGAGAATTTTCATGAACCTGCGTCATCTCCGCATAGGAACACGGCTAGGCATAGGCTTTGGTGTCATTTTGACGATGCTGATCATATTGCTGGCCGCCGATAGCTTTTTCAGCGCAAGCAACCGACGCCAGATGATCGCCGGGCTGGAACTGACCAACAGCAAATCCGCCTTGGCGGCCAGCATGAAAAGCGGCTTGCTGGAAGGCGGCCTCGCTTTACGCAATATCGGCCTGCAAACCGATATGGGTGAAATCGACAAGCTTAAAATCATCGTCAAGAACCACCGTGCCAGCTATACGGCAGCTCGCGACAAACTGATCGCCACCGGCCTCACTACGGAAGAAAAAAACGCCATAGACGCGATCAATCGGCTGGATGCAGAAACCGATGCTCCCAACAAGGAGGCCTACAAGATGATCGTTGAATTCAACAACGAAGAAGCGGTCAAGATCATTGCCACCAAGATTGATCCCTTGCAGCAAAAAGCCATTGTTGAAATCAATAAGCTGGTTGACCTGCAAAATAAAGCCTCACAAAGCCTGGGCGGAGAAACGGAAAGTCGCGGCAAGCGGCTGACCCTCATCCTGTTCAGTATTGGCGGGGTCATGCTGCTGATAGGCGCGGCGTTTTCCGTCTTGATGACGCGCAGCATCACGGCGCCTTTGCAGGATGCGCTGGAAGTGGCGCGGCGTGTGGCGGCGGGCGAACTGTCGTTCCATGAGGCCGTCACCGGCTCGGACGAAATCAGTGAACTGCTGAACGCGCTCAAGGACATGAATGACAGCCTGCACCGCATCGTCAGCGAAGTAAGAACGGGAACCGATGCGATTGCCACCGCATCCGGTGAAATCTCTGCCGGCAACTCCGATCTGTCTGCGCGCACCGAATCCCAGGCCGGGGCGCTGGAAGAAACCGCCAGTTCGATGGAGCAGATCACGGCAACCGTCAGGCACAACGCCGACAACGCCAGACAGGCCAACACGCTGGTGATCGCGGCCTCCAATTTTGCGCTCAAGGGCGGCGATGAAGTCGGCCAGGTAGTCAACACCATGAACTCGATCAAGGACAGCTCACGCAAGATTGTTGACATTATTGCGGTCATCGACGGCATCGCCTTCCAGACCAATATCCTGGCCCTGAACGCGGCGGTGGAAGCGGCGCGTGCCGGCGAACAGGGGCGCGGCTTTGCCGTGGTGGCATCCGAAGTGCGCAACCTGGCACAACGCAGCGCCAGCGCCGCCAAAGAGATCAAGACACTGATCGGCGATTCGGTAGAAAAAGTCGACGCCGGCGGCAAACTGGTGGACGCGGCGGGCAAGACCATGAAAGAGATCGTCAATTCGGTCAGGCATGTGGCCGACATCATGGCTGAAATCACCGCCGCCGGCCAGGAACAGAGCGCCGGCATAGAGGAAGTCAATCGCGCCATCACCCAGATGGACGAAATGACGCAACAAAACGCCGCGCTGGTGGAGCAAGCCGCCGCCGCCGCAGAAAGCATGGAGGAACAGGCCGAAAGCCTGGCGAAGATAGTCTCTGCCTTCAAACTGGAGCAAAATTTATCGAGCGCCCCAGCGTCACCCGTCACCCACAGGTACACTGCCATCAGCGAATAAGATTTTTGTCATCGTGCCGATATTGTGTTTGTGTTGCTGAGTATGTTGTTTAAGGATTTGTTAAGTTTATTGCTGCTATGATTAATTTTTAAATTTTTAGCAAATTCCTGAGCGGGCGAGAACACACGGGCTTATAATTTTCGACATGAAAAAATCTGAGGCATTCAAAAAAATTTCTGAACAGGTGGGCCGGGGCGAATTGATCTTCCCGACCAACGTGCATACCTCCCTCAAACTCCAGCAGGCGCTGGACGACCCCGATTGCGGCATAGAAAGCGCTGCCAAGCTGGTTCTCACCGAACCCCTGCTATCGGCCAGAGTCGTGGCAATCGCCAACTCGGTCGCCTACTCGCGTTTTGGTGGCGGCGTCACCAGCGTCAAGACCGCGGTCTCGATACTCGGCTTCAGCACTTTGCGCTCAATCGTGGCGACTGTCATCATCCGCCAGCTCAGCCAGGCCATTACCGTCCCCGAGCTGCGTACCATGGCCAACCAACTGTGGGAACATTCTGCCCATGTGGCAGCGCTGGCGCATGTGATCGCCCGCACGGTCAGCCGAGTGGACGCCGAGACCGCCATGTTCGCCGGCATCGTGCATGAAGTCGGTGGATTCTATTTGCTGTCGCGGGCGCAGGAATTCCCCTCCCTGATCGACCAGGCGACCGAAAGACCGGACGATGCCGATGCGCTGGACGAGCCTCCCGAAGCCTTGATAGGGCGCGCCGTGCTGGCCAAACTCATGGTGCCGAAAACCGTAGTGACGGCGGTCGAGTCGCTATGGTATGGTATGCGGGTCATGCCGCCGGAAACCCTGGGCGACACACTGCTGCTGGCCAATGATCTGGCGGCGGTGGCATCACCGCTCGATACCCGCTCACCCTCCACCATACAGCAAGATGCCTCCGAAATTGACTTCGCCATTGGCGACGGCACGCTCAATAGCATCTTGAAAGAGTCGGAAGACGAGGTACATTCACTGACCGCTGCATTGCTTTTGTAAATCGGCCATACTGTAGCTGCATTTCTGATGGCGCCGCGTAATCGTGGCTTGGCGTGGCGCCTGGCTCTCACGAAATGAGGAATGGTCGAATTTCCTCCTGGCATTTCCCCTCGTTAGCAACTTCTGGAGACTAAAGTGATTTCAGCTCGTTTTTCCTGTACCGGCCTCGTCGCCGCTATCGCATTTTGTATCGCCCCGCTCGCCCTTGCCGCCGCACCTATGGCCAAAACCCCGGCGCCCGGCTATTACCGCATCATGCTGGGTGATTTTGAAGTGACCGCCCTGTCTGATGGCACGGTAAAGCTGCCGCTCGATAAATTGCTGACCAATACGACCCTTGAAAAAGCGCTCAAGGCCCTGGATAAGGCGCACCTCAAGGTGCCGACCGAAACCTCGGTCAACGGCTACCTGATCAATACCGGCAGCAAACTGGTACTGATAGACAGCGGTGCAGGCACTCTGTTCGGGCCGACGCTGGGCAGGCTGGCGGCCAATATCAAGGCCGCAGGTTACCAGCCTGAACAAGTCGACGAGATATACATCACCCACATGCATGGCGACCATGTCGGCGGCCTGGCGGCGGCAGGCGCAGCGCTGTTTGCCAACGCCACCGTGCGTGCGGATCAGCACGATGCCGACTTCTGGCTGAGCCAGGCAAATCTGGATAAGGCGGCACCGGATGCCAAGGGGTCTTTCCAGGGTGTCATGGCCTCACTTAACCCCTATCTGAAGGCGGACAAGTTCAAGGCTTTTGATGGTGATACCGAACTGGTGCCGGGCATAAAAGCCATTGTCAGCCATGGCCATACTCCCGGCCACAGCAGTTATCTGGTTGAAAGCAAGGGCGAAAAACTGATGTTATTGGGTGATTTGATGCACGTCGCCGCGGTGCAATTCGACCAGCCGTCGGTGACCATCAAGTTCGATAGCGATAGCAAGGCCGCGGCAGAACAGCGCAAAAAGGCTTACGCCGACGCGGCCAGACAAGGCTATCTGGTCGGTTTTGCGCATTTATCTTTCCCTGGCCTTGGTTATGTCCGCCGCGAAGGCAAGGCCTATGCATGGGTGCCACTGAATTACTCACCTCTGCCTTGATGCCGGTCTGAGTTGTGGTCTGACATCTGGTCAGAAAAATAGGGGGAGAGCCGCCTGACTCCCTCCGCAGACTGCTAACAAACTCCAAAAAACCTCGCCAAGTGCGAGGCCTTTTGGTTTAATAACGGCATACTAAAAACACCTCCCCCCCCTTTTCCAGAACGAATTAAAAGTTTTGACCCTGCGATGCTCGCTGTGCTCGAGCACAGGTGCACTTCTCAAGCCAAACTTTGGGCGCTCGCGACACTTGTACAAAAATCTCAATATTGATTTTTGCAAATGCATCCCATTAAACAATTACCAGTTGCTTGCGCTGCTGTTTTGATTTAAAAATGATATTCCGCCCTTAACATAGGTGAATTGGCGCGGTAGCCATTACCGTGCGTGATGGTATCTGTGTTGCCGAATTTATTGTTCCAATACTGGTATTCGATACCAAGCTTGAAAGTTTTAGATTTGTTGCCCGTCAGGTGACTTATATCCCACATCAACTGCATATCGATATTCGTTTCGGCACCAGTCTGCTGACCGACTTCATTCAAACCTTTGTTGGCAATGAAATTGGCATAGCCTTCGAATGAGATAAAATCACTCAGACCTATGCCCCAACTCATCGTCAGCATAGGATGGGTTTTATAGCGATAGCGTGTTTTGACATTCGAGATCGGTGGAAAGGCGCCGCTCGGCGCATTACTTTCTTGCAACAAGACCAGACTGGTATTTAAAAAACCCGGTACATCCCACATCAATGTCGGCCCCAGCACCAACATGCGTTTGCGCGAATTGTAGCCAACATCGTTTTTAGTATTCCAGTCAAAACCAGCGGTCATGCCGACCCCGCGCACCGTACCGAATTGCATATTTTTTCCAGATATTTTCCCAAGATCAAAAGTATGCCGATACACGACATAGGCTTCTTGTGCACCGCTGCTTTGCGTCAGCGACGCAGGATCTTTGCTATCGGATTGCAGAAAATCGACATTAAAAAAATTGCTGCCATATTGATAGCCACTCGCATGTGTTAAGGCAAAAATATTCTTACTGATGGCTTGCGGATTGAAGGGCTCTTCAAACCGGTTACCGGTGCGAAAACTGAGCGAGGTATCGCTCCAATCGGCGGCGCTGGAATATGCCGTAGCACAAGAAATAATGGCAAAAACGGTGACATTGGTGAATAGATTTTCCTGAAAAAGTGCGCGGTTCATAGTTATTCCTTATGCTAGAGATTTGCTGTAAACAAGTACCTTGTTTTATATTAGCCCAGACGTTTGATCGACATACTCGCAGCACGAGGTTTGTGGTCCTGTAAGTTCATGCTCTCATCCAATTTGAAGGCGCTCACTACTTCTGCCAGTTTGGCCGCCTGCTCTTGTAGTGAACCCGCAGCAGCTGCTGCTTGTTCTACTAAGGCGGCATTTTGCTGTGTTGCATCGTCCATCTCGGTGATAGCCTGATTCACATTGGTAATGCCTTCATCCTGTTCCTGACTGGCGACGGCAATCTGACTCATCAGCTTCGCGACTTGCTGCACAGAATGAACAATTTGTGTCATGGTCGCGCCAGCGCTGTTAACCAACTTACTCCCTGCGTCCACAGTGCTGGCAGAATCATCAATCAGACTCTTAATTTCTTTTGCCGCACTGGCAGAGCGTTGCGCCAGATTACGCACTTCAGATGCGACCACCGCGAAGCCGCGACCTTGCTCACCGGCACGCGCCGCTTCAACAGCAGCATTCAGCGCCAGGATATTAGTCTGAAACGCGATGCCGTCGATCACGCCAATGATGTCAACGATTTTGCGTGAGCTCTCAGAAATCGAACCCATAGTGCTGACGACTTGCCCGACTACTTCACCACCTTTCACCGCATAAGTTGATGCACTTGCGACTAATTGATTCGCTTCGTTCGCGTTGCTGGTATTTTGTTTGACCGTTGCGGTGAGCTCTTCCATCGCCGCGGCAGTTTGCTCCAGATTCGATGCCTGATTTTCTGTGCGATTGGATAAATCCATATTGCCGGTCGCAATTTCACTCGACGCTGCAGCAATGGTTTCGGTGCTGGCGCGAACTTCGCTGATAGTGCGATTGAGCGAAGTCACAAAGCGATTGAATGCGTCTGCCAACATGCCGACTTCATCTTCGCTTTCGACCGGCATACGACGGCTTAGATCACCATTACCATCGGCGATTTCTCCCAGCATACTGGCTGCGCGACCAACCGGCGCGGCGATTGCCGAACTCACCCAAAAAATTACCAGCAGCCCGACACCACCACCAACGATGCCGGCCACCATTGCCGACCAGGCTACCGATGTCATCACTTTACCGATCACTTCACTTTCCGGCACTTCGGCAATCACGTAAAGATCAAGTTCGGGAACAAAAGAGGACGCCACAATTTGTTTCCCTGCGGGTGAGGAATAGGTGGTGTTGTAAAAAGGTTTCCCACTTAGCAGGTTCTTCGCAAATTGTTCTGAATAGCCAGGCAATTTACTGATATCTGTGCGCGATTCGACCAGCGCAGCATTTCTATGAATCAGTAAAGTACCGTTACCACGTGCCAGATACACAGAGCCAGAATTCCCGATTTTGTAGTTCTTAATAGTTTCAGCCAATTTGCTAACGGATAAACCTATTCCCGCATAACCCGCTTTGCCGTTACCTGCATCGAAACGCGCATTAATGAACAGCATATAGGTGTCACCACCTTTGTCTTTATCGATGTCCAGCGTGTAGGCTTTGTTACTCGCCATCAGACCGTAAAACCATTGATCAGAAGGATCATTTTTATTTAAGGTGCGTTCTAAACCTTTTTGCGTAAAATATTTTCCGCTATCACCAGATACCCAGAATACGCTGGCAGCCTGGGTTTTATTTTGTATTGTCTGCGCATATTTTTTCCATGCTTCTATGCCTTCATCACCCAATCCGGCTGCTTCCCACGCATGCAGAAAAGTATTGTTGGCAATTGCTTGTGAGGTCGCTAATGGTGCGCCTATCTGCCGCAAAATATCATTACGCACTTCACCGACAATCGCCGGCAATTCTAAATCGACGGCACGTTCCTTTACTGTATTACCTATCATGGTGAAACTTAAGACGGTGGAAATGATCAGAAACAGCAATAGACATGCGGCCATACTTACCAATAGTTTTTTACGTATGGACAGGTTACGAAGTAAGTTCATAGTATCTCCGATTGATGACGATAATTTTTGTTGTGGATTTTGACCCGCGGATAATTAGCTGATACTCATTATGGTGGATGGGATTGATGAAAGTAATGACTGAATACGCAGTTCAATACTAAGGTGGTGAGCAAATATTTAGTCATCCAAATACCCATTGATGATGGCTGCATACTCACCACTTTGTAATAGTTTTTTCAAGCCACGATTAAATTGATCGCGAACTTCTATCTTTTTGAATGCCATTTGACCTATTACTGGTTTAAAGATCGCATACTGCTTATACAAATTTTGAGATAGATCTTTACCATGCAAATGGTGTGCGTAATAAATGAATGCACGATAATCTAAAACGGTGACATTACCTCGTTGCGCATCCAGCATAGGTAATTGTGAGCGTTGATCCGCCACTTCAAAATATGACGCAGCTTTTTTGACTGTTTCAGCGAAGTCCTTACCTAAAATGCGATTGGCGTATCGAAAGCTGATCACATGTTTTCCAGAAAGGTCGGCCAATTTTTCGATTGTAAATTGCTGATCACGCAAGGTGACGGCAATATTTCTGAATTCGATAACTGGATCTGAGAAATAGACCTGTTGATTGTCTGTAGGTATGCCAGCAAATGCACCATCTGCTAGACCCTGAACTACTTCCAATTCCATTCGCTTGTAATTGGTGAAGCTGAATTTGATTTTGATACCTTGGCTCGCCAACGCACGTTCGATAATGTCGCAGGCAATGCCGTGCCGGGGGCCTTGCATTACATAAGGAGGCAGAGGCGCAACTTGAATCGTCAATTCGCTTGCGCGAAGATTATTTGTAAAACAAAGGAATACAAGCAAGACGGAAAACCTGAAAACTTGCATAGCAGTCCTGACGAGATGATTAGTCTGCATTGATTCCCAATGTGATCGCTGTGATCAATGTACTGGCGGATAAATTATATAGCGTGGAATCAGCGAGACGGTGCTGATTGTAAAATTTTGTTACGTCAATTTTGATCCTTGTTGTCAAATGGCAACCTTGAGTGATGGAAATGAATTGAAAATTTTGAACGTCACGCGATGCAGTGATATTGGTCCTGCTTACTAGCATTCAGGCAAGCCGATAAATATTGCAAACTGGGGCAACCTACCGGTCGATTTAGTCTTTACTGTGCTTACCCTTTTCAATTGAAAGTTCATTGTGAGCGATAGCCAAGAAAAATAATCTTTACATCCTTAAATCGCCATCGCTACAGTTTCTGTCATCGTCTTGAGCACGGTTGGTGTCGCTGCCATGACCGGGCTGCTACCTGGCTCAAAAGGCGAAGTAAAATCCGGTTTTGACTTCTTTGATGGACGGATCTGGATCGTCTTCTTTATTCGATGGTCTTTCGGAACGAGTTGTTCCAACGTCACCATTTCTCATTCGTACTGAAAAGGGGAGTGTTTTTTAGCATGCCGTTATTAAACCAAAAGGCCTCGCACTTGGCGAGTGCCTTTTGGGGTTTGTCAGCAGTCTGGGGAGTCAGACTGCCCCCCTTTTTTTCATGACAGCCTGCCCGCTGCTCGTTTTTTTATGCACTTTTTTATGCGCTCTGTTTGCACTCACGTTTGCCAAAAATAAAAGGCCATATCGCATTGATGAAAATAATTGATGCTGGTCAAATTTTATAAAAAATCATTTTTTTTCTTTGACTGTATGCAAGGAATTTTTAATACGGATACGCCATAGTTTGCGCCTTCTGTCATCCGTAATTGAAATAATATGAACAAAATAATTTCCCGCCTCGCGCTCTGGAAAAAATTTGCGATACTCGGCATTTTTGGTTTTGCGCTCGTTTCCATACCATTTCTCATGTATGTGTATGAATCCGATAAAGACACCACTGCGGCCCGGAACGAAGCGCAGGCCATAGAACCAATACGTCTGGAATTAAGTTTATTGCAGCTATTGCAGCAGCATCGGGGCCTGTCGGCTCTGGCACTGGCCGGCAATGAGGAGGCTCAGCAAAAACGGCAAACCAAGGCCGCGGAAGTAAGCAGGGCGCTCGCCGCATTCGATGAGCATCTCGTCAAAAAAACCATGCCGGAAAAATTGGCAAAAATAGGGAAAACGATCTCCTATCGCTGGCATCCTCTGAACGACAAGGTGGCAGGCAAAGCCATCACCGTTGCAGACAGTTTCGCAGAACATACTGCCCTGATCGGCGACCTGTTCAAGATCAAATCGTTGTTACTCGAATATTATGGGCTGAGTTTTGATCCGGAAGCAGATACCTATTATTTGATCGACGCAACTTTAGTTCAGTCGCCGATGCTGGCGGAAATGTTTGGCCGCCTACGTGCCAAGGGCGCGGGGTTGCTGAATCAAAAAACCGCGTCAACGGAAGAAAAAATGGCGATCATTGCCTTGATCGATAAGGCTAATGATCGCTATCAGGGATTAAATGACTCGCTCGCGAACGCGGCGGAGAATAACGGCAATCTTAAAACTTTGCTGGCCGCGCCAGGGAAAATCGCCTTGAATACCGCAAACGATTCGATGAGCCTGGCCCAGAAGGAGATCGTCAAGGCAGATCAGCTGCAGTTTTCTTCCAGCGAATACGTACAGCATCTGACCGCTGCCATCGATGCACAGTTCAGCCTCAATGAGGTCGCGCTGAAAGAGCTGGAGCGCATGCTCAAGGCGCGGTCTGAGCGCTTGTTCAATCGCGCCATGATGTTGAGCCTGAGCGTATTGGCATTGAGTTTGCTGGCTATCGTCGTTGGCACCATGATTACCCGGGGATTGCTCAGGCAGCTAGGGGGTGAGCCGGCTTACGTCGCCGATGTCGTCGAGAGAATTTCCGCCGGAGAGTTATCCATCGATATCGCATTGAGCAAAGGCGATCGGGCCAGCTTATTGTTTGCGGTCATGTCGATGCGCAATAGTCTCTCTTCCATCGTGAACGAAATCCGCACAGGGACAGAGACTATGGTGACCGCCACCAGTGAAATCGCAGCGGGAAATCTTGACCTGTCAACCCGGACTGAAGATCAGGTCAGTTCGCTGGAAGAGACTGCGGCGTCGATGGGGAAACTCACCTCCACAGTAACGCAAAACGCTGAGAATGCGCGTCAGGCGAATCAACTTGCGGTGTCGGCTTCTCAGGTTGCCGATAAGGGCAGTGATGTGGTCTCAAAAGTGGTGAGTACCATGAATGAGATTAACGCCTCTTCGGTAAAGATCACGGAAATCATTAGTGTCATCGAAGGCATCTCTTTCCAGACCAATATTCTCGCCTTGAATGCGGCGGTGGAAGCGGCAAGAGCCGGTGAACAGGGCAGAGGTTTTGCGGTTGTCGCGACGGAAGTGCGGAACCTCGCGCACCGCAGTGCCAATGCGGCCAAGGAAATAAAAAGCCTGATCGAAAATTCGATAGAAAAAGTCGGTGCCGGATGCAGCCTGGTTGGTGAAGCCGGCAATACCATGGACGAAATATCGAGCAGTGTGCGGCGCGTCACCGACATCATGGCAGAAATTAGCGCGGCTAGCCATGAACAGAGCCAGGGCATCCGTCAGGTGAATCAAGCGATCACGCAAATGGATGATGCGGTTCAGCAGAATGCCGCATTGGTGGAGCAGGCTGCGGCAGCGTCTCAATCGCTGGAGAGTCAGGCCTATCATCTGGAGGAAGTGGTAAGCGTCTTCAAGCTTGATCTTGCGGTGACAAAGCCGCAGATAAAGATCATCTCGAGCGGGCCTGAAATTCTTCGCTCGGTTAACGCTGCAAGCAGTCCTGCCCGATTATTTCCAAAACTGATACGCCATTGAGCGCATCGCTTTATGCTGGCGCGCCAGGCAATCAGCCGGCCTGGATCAGATCGGCGCCGGCAGCCGCCCTCCTTGGCTCGCGCTCAATAGTGCGGCGGCCGTTCATCGGTGACTGCCGTGCGCTCATTCGCGCTGGCGGCAAATTCCCGCATGCGATTTGCCAGCGCCACGCATAGCGCCTCAAGCTCGTCGATTTTTCCTTGCTGCCGGTAGACCTGGGTATTGAGGGTGTCAACCAGATCATCCTGGCGCGCGATCCTGATTTCCAGGTCGATCAGGCGTTCTTCATTTGTCATTTTTTATTCCGTTTATTCCGTCTGCAGCGCTGTTTGCGCTGCAGTTTGCCTTGCTTCTGGTAGCCATGCTCAACGCATGGCCGGCAATTCTACGCGAGAACTTGTCCGCGAGTGGCTCTAGGGTGCGCTCTGTACACTCTATATGCACTACGCATAGTCATTGATGCGCGCGCTCTGGGCTGCGCTCCGGTCTGCAGAGGAATCACGGTAGGCGCCTGCCAGCTTCTGCTGCAGCTCTGCGCCCGCCTTGAGCAGCAACTCGGCACGCGCCTGCTGTTCCATCTGGCTGGCGGCGGCCGCGACTGCGCGATCCTGTCCAGACGGGTCGCTAGGCGCCAGTGCCGCTGCCCGTATTGTCGCCGCCCGCGCTATCGTGTCTTGCGGCGTGCGCCCGGCAGAAACATCGATGCTGACCTCGCCGCCGATCGCATAACTCACGCCATCCGGGCCTTTTTGATACGTATACGATGCGCCGCTGGTCGCCAGGCCGCCGCTGGCGGCAAGATGCGCCTGCTCGTGCGCGCGCACCTGCTGATCACGCGCCTGCAGGCTACGCAGCTGCGCTTTGGCCTTGTCGCTCAGTTGCACCGTATCTTGGGCGGCAACGGAACTGTCTGCCGCAGCGCCGGAGGAGCTGGCCTTGTCTTGTTCCGTGGCCGAAACTTGAGCCGCTTCTGCGCTCGAC
>CXWL01008744.1_pt1 | contig 39471 bp, 36 predicted proteins | sample 590931 | NCBI WGS metagenome assembly CXWL01 (sample SAMEA3498368, study PRJEB10139) | groundwater metagenome | biome: water well; material: biofilm material | place: Germany | collected 2015-04-27 | reverse complement strand
AAAGGAGGGCCGCAAGGTCTACTTTCTCCAGCGCTGGCCGTCTGATCGCAGCATGAAGCGAGTCAAGCAGCGCGTCAGGGAATTGACCGGTCGGACCCGGCTTGGGGTGAAGGATGCACGAGAGATCGTGAAGTCCCTGAACCCTGTGCTGCGCGGCTGGGGCAATTACTTTCGCACCGGGAACGCGGCTCAGAAGTTTACGCAGCTGGACACGCACGTTTGGACTCGTCTCCGCGCCTTCATGGTGAAGCGCAAGGGACGCAACCTGCGTGCGGGTGAGGCTCGGCTCTGGGATCGCGACTTCTTCCACCGCCTTGGATTGCACCGTCTGCGCGGAACCGTCAAATACCCGGAGGCTGCGTAATGTCGATATGTGAAGGACCACTGGTAAGCCGTGTGCCGGAAATCGGCATGCACGGTTTGGTAGGGGGTCTTACGGAAATGCCCGCGAATTCCCGCGTGGCAGGAAACTAGGATCTACCAATGACATCGATGCCCGCTCTGCTCCTGCTGACCCTCGCGGCCACGCAGAACCCGCCCGCCGCCCTGAGCCCCGGAGAACGCGCCCTCATTGCCTTCATCGAGAAGGACAACGATCGAGCGGTGAACCTCCTCGAGCGGGTGGTGAATATCAACAGCGGCACCATGAACCTCGCCGGGGTGCGCGCGGTGGGCGACGCCGTGAGGCCCGAGTTCGATGCTCTTGGCTTCAAGACGGAGTGGGTTGAAGGGGCGCCCTTTGGCCGGGCTGGGCATCTCATCGCGGATCATCCGGGCACGGGGCCACGGATTCTCCTCATCGGGCACCTCGACACTGTGTTTGAGCCCGACAGCCCGTTCCAGAAGTTCGAGCGCTTGAGCCCGACCACAGCGAAGGGACCGGGCACCACCGACATGAAGGGCGGCAATGTCGTCATGATCCACGCCCTCCGCGCGCTGCATTCGACCGGCGCGCTCAAGTCGATGAACATCGTGGTCGTGTTGACGGGCGATGAGGAGGCCGCGGGCCGGCCGCTCGCCGCATCGCGCGCTGCTCTGGTGAAGGCCGCTCAAGGCGCGCTGGTGGCCATCGGATTCGAGGACGGCGACGGCGACCCGAAGACCGCGGTCATTGGCCGTCGTGGAACCACCAACTGGGAACTGCGGGTGAAGGGCAAGCCCGCGCACTCTTCGCAGATCTTCAACGTCGAGAACGGATACGGAGCCGTGTTCGAGGCCGCGCGCATCCTGAACGCGTTCCGCGAGAAGCTCGCGGGCCAGCCTCACCTCACGTTCAACCCCGGTGTCATCGTGGGTGGAACCACGGTCGAGTATGACGAGAAAGCCTCGCGGGGGACAGGATTCGGCAAGAGCAATGTGATCGCTGAGCACACTGTTGTCACGGGCGACCTCCGCGCCCTCACTCCGGAGCAGTTCGCGGCCGCGAAGAAAGCCATGCAGGAAATCGTGGCGGCCTCGCTTGCGCGCACGAGCGCCACTCTGACCTTCGACGACGGCTACCCGCCGCTTGCGCCAACCCCCGGGAACGAGCGTCTGCTCGCGCTCTACAACCGCGCGAGCCTCGATGTGGGCGCGGGGCCGGTGGTTGCAGTCGATCCAGACAAGGCGGGAGCCGCCGACGTCTCGTTCGTGTCTGCACAGGTCGAGATGATCCTCGACGGAGTCGGGTTGATGGGCACGGGCGGGCATACGGTGCACGAGACCGCGGATCTCACCACGTTGCCGGTGATGGTGAGGCGCATGGCCGTCCTTCTCTCGCGTCTGCACCACGACGCGATCCGCTGATCTTGTAGCCTCCCGCCGTGCCAACCCTCGACGTCCTCCTCGGTGCGTTCGGGGCCGGCATTTACCTCATCGTCGCTCTCACCCACTTCGACCTGTGGAACCGCCGGCGCGAGCGCATCGGCCACCTGTGGCTTGCCGCGACCAGTGCCTCAGCGTTGATTGTGGACATCACCGGAATCGCCGCCGCCTTCGCCCCGCCCTCCGCGGTGCCGGTCGTGCTGGTGGTCAATCTGCTGGGCGTGACCGCGACCACCGCCGCCCTCGTCGAGATGGTGTCGGCCCTCAACCGGGAGACCACCAGCCCCTGGGTTCGTCGACTCCTGGTTCTGGTACTCGTGAGCGCCCTCGCTACCGTGGGCCTCCCCCAACTCGCTGCCCCCCTGCTCATCACCTGCGGTGTCCTGCTTGTCGCCAGCATGATCCGTGCGGTACGCGCCGCTCGGGTAGCGCGTGGCCCTCGGGTGGTGGCACGGGCCTTCCTCGTGCTCGCGGTGTGCCTTCTCGCCGACCTGGTCAAGGAGGTCACGCCGCTCCCCATTCCAAGCAACCTCCCTCTCGCCGGCTTCACCGTTCTCTTCCTCGCCGCCGCGCGATCTCTGAACCAACAGTTCGAACAGGAGCACGAGGCCTCGCACCATGACCCTCTCACCGGTTTGCACAACCGACGGAGCTTCATGGAGGCTTGGGAAGACGCGCTCAATCGCAGCCGTCGCTCCGGTCGGCCCATCACCATCGTGCTCGCGGACCTTGACCACTTCAAGCAGGTGAACGACACCCGCGGGCACACGGCCGGCGACGTCGCACTTCGCGCCGTGGCGAGAACCCTGCGCACCTCCCTGCGCGCTCAGGATGTGGTGGCGCGCTGGGGCGGCGAGGAGTTCATGCTCCTGCTTCCCGACACCGATCGTGAAGGAGCAAGACGAGTGGCCGAATCAGCGAGAACCGCCGTCGAGGAATTGCGGGTCGAACACGGCGGCGCGGCCTTCTTCGTGACGCTCTCGCTGGGCGTGTCCGAGCACGATCCCGGTCGTCGCGTGGACGAAACCATCGCCGCGGCGGACGACGCCCTGTATCGAGCGAAGCAGGAGGGACGGAATCGGGTCGTGATGGCCCCCGGTTGCTAGAATCACGTCTCTCCCTCGCACAACTTTTCTGGAGGTATGGTCCATGAGATCCACGCGTCTCTCCCTGTTCACCGGCCTCGTCGCCCTCGTTTCGGCCACGGCCCTGGCCTCGGCAACGACCAGCTCATCACAGACTGCGGATATGAACGTCAAGACCGGCACCACCACCGACGGGTCGGGCAACGTCCTCCTCGCGGAGTGGACCGGCCCCTATGGCGGCGTCCCCGCCTTCGACAAGATGGACCTCTCGGCCCTCAAGCCAGCACTCGAAGTGGGCATGGCCAGGAATCTCGCGGAGATCGAGGCCATCGCGAACAGCCCCGAACCGCCGACCTTCAAGAACACGATCGTGGCTCTCGAGAAGGCCGGCCGTGACCTGGGCCGCGTCTTCACCTACTGGGGGCTGTGGAGTGGAAACCTGTCGACACCGGAGTTCCGAAAGATCCAGGCGGAGATGGCCCCGAAACTTTCGGAGTTCAATTCGAAGATCACCCAGAACACGGCCCTCTTCGCCCGCGTCAAGGCGGTGTATGAGAGTGCCGAGAAGAAGTCGCTCCGCCCCGACGAGCAGCGTCTCGTCTGGCTCGTTTACGACGGCTTCGCCAGCAACGGCGCCACTTTGTCCGGACCGGCCAAGGCGCGCTATGCGGAGATCAACAAAACACTCGCCGGACTGCACACGAAGTTCGCCAACAATGTCCTGGCCGATGAAGAGGGCTATGTCCTCTACATCAGCAAGGACCAACTCGGCGGCCTTCCCGATTCGTTCATCCAGGCCTCCGCGGCCGCGGCCCGCGAACGCAAGCGCGAAGGCGAATACGCGATCACCAACACGCGCTCTTCGATGGATCCATTCCTCATCTTCTCCACGGAACGGGCCCTGCGCGAGAAGGTCTGGCGGACCTACTACTCCCGCGGCGACAACGGCGACGAACGCGACAACAACGCGGTGATCTCCGAGATCCTGCGACTCCGCCACGAGCGCGTCGGCCTGCTCGGCTTCAAGAACTACGCGGCGTGGCGCCTCCAGAACCGCATGGCCAAGACTCCCGAGCGCGCCGTCGGCCTGCTCGAGGCCGTGCTTCCTGCCGCCCTCGCGCGGGTGAAGGAGGAAGTGGCCGACATGCAGGCCATCGCGGCCAAGGACGGCCCCGGCATCACCATCGAGCCGTGGGACTACCGCTACTACGCCGAGAAGGTCCGCAAGGCGAAATACGACCTCGACTCGAACGAGGTGAAGCAGTATCTCCAGCTCGACAAGCTGCGCGAGGCCATGTTCTTCGTGGCCGGCCGGCTCTTCAACTTCAAATTCACGCCGGTGCCCGCGGACAAGGCGCCTGTCTTTCACGAAGACGTGAAGGTCTGGGAAGTCACGGATGCGACCACGAACGCCCACATCGGCCTGTGGTATCTCGATCCCTACGCCCGGCCCGGAAAGCGCTCGGGTGCGTGGGCCACGACTTACCGCGGCTACGAGACCTTCGACGGCAAGAAGACGGTGCTCGGGTCCAACAACTCGAACTTCGTGAAGGGGCCGGCCGGTCAGCCAGTGCTGCTGGACCGACGCGGTGACGTTCTTCCACGAGTTCGGCCACGCCCTCCACTACTTCTCCGCGAACGTTGCCTACCCCACGCTGAACGGCGGTGTGCGCGACTACACCGAGTTCCAGTCTCAGCTGCTCGAGCGCTGGCTGACCACCGATGAGGTCATCAACGGCTATCTCGTCCATCACCAGACCGGGAAACCGATCCCCAAGGAGCTCGTCGAGAAGATCCGCAAGGCCGCCACCTTCAATCAGGGCTTCGACACCACCGAGTACCTTGGTTCCGCGATCATGGACATGAAGTACCACATGGTCGATCCCAAGGGACTCGATCCGCGCACCTCCGAACGCGACGAACTGAAGAAGCTGGGCATGCCGAAGGAGATTCCCATGCGGCATCGCAGCACTCAGTTCACCCACGTGTTCTCAGGTGAGGGCTACTCCGCCGGGTACTACGGTTACATGTGGGCCGACGTCCTTACCGCCGACGCAGCCGAAGCCTTCGAGGCCGCGCCTGGCGGGTACTACGACAAGGCGCTCGCGAAGAAGCTGGTCGACAACCTCTTCGCAGTGCGGAACGCGGTGGACCCCGAGGACGCTTACCGCGCCTTCCGCGGACGCGACGCGAAGATCGACGCCCTTATGCGCGCACGAGGCTTCCCCGTCCCGAAGATGTAGGGGCCATCACACGGGGGAGCCGGTCCGATGCTCCCGCACGGTCGCGACTGCAGTCACCAGGAACGGAAGGCTTGACGCCAGGATCTTAAGGTTCCGGCTCGTCACACCGATGACGAACATCAGCCCAAGCAAAAGCCCGACGCCGCCAATTCCGAAGTAGGTCAGCTTCTTCCCGGCCTCTTTCTGAAAGAGCGTCAACATCAACGCGCCTTGTCCGAGCACGGGCAGAAGCGTGAAAGGATGGACTACGGCCAGAGGCTCGACCAGGGCCTTGGTGAACAGTTCGATCTCTGCCTGGAAGAGGAACACGGATTGACCCCCGCCCCACTCCAGATAGCCGATCAATGACGCGAGGATCAGAAACAGATTCAGGAGCTTCTTCCGCATGGCTGCCCCTTGGTGGCCTACCTCGGCGCGTAGTCGGCCTGGAGCTTCTCGATGAGGGGCTCGAGGCCTGAGGTGTCGCCCGCATACCGTGTGGTGTAGACCGTCTGCACGCTGGCCAGAACCTGATCGCGGGTGGCTGCGGCCACGTTCCGCGCCCGCGCGAGGGCCACGAAGCGCGCCCAGACATCGATCAGGGGATCGGCCGCGGCGTGCATGTTCTCGAGGGCGGACTTGACCTCGACCGAGGGCTCGGCCGCCTGGCGGTCCGCATCCGGGAGCGCCTGATACGCCGCGACGGCCGCGCCGTAGGGATCGAGATACAACGAGCCCAGGGTGAGCAGGTTGTTGGCGACGATGCCGATGTTTCCCGGATCTGCCGCCGAGGACTTCGAATAGAGGGCGATCGCCTCTTCCTTCTTGCCGGCGTTGTTCGCGACCTGGGCCTGAATCTGATAGAGGATCGCGAGCGAGGCCTTGGGATTGAAGCGACCACCTTCGATGACCTGGCCGCCTTCGATCCGCTTGATGCTCTCCGCGGCGAACTCCTGGGCCTCGGCCGCATGCGCGAAGTTGGCGGGAGACGCGGCCAGTTCGTAGCGGCGCAGGTTGAAGGCGACGCTGTACCAGACACCCAGGTTGTCGGGGCTGTCCTTGAGAATCTCGCGACCCAGCTTCAACATCTCATCGACCGACTTGGCCTGAACCGCCGCGTCGAAGGCCTTGAGCTTGGGGGCGAGCAGCCAGCTCTTCAAGTACGCAACGTACTTCCCGCTCGGGAACTTTGCGACATATGCCTGCGCGGCCTCGATGGCCTTGGCCTGCTCGTTCGCCTCGTTGGCCACGTACCAGGACTGATAGGCCACGGTTTCGTCGGGGCCCAACTCCTGGGCCCGGGCGGCCGAGACGGAGATCAGGCAGACGGCGAGGAAAACGGCAGTTCGCGAGAGAGACAGGAACGGCTTCATCGTGGATATTCCTCCGTGGAGAGTGAAACGCCAGGGACGCAGAAAGGTCGGGCATTATCCATAACCCGGGTGGATTTTCGCAACGGGCGAAAGCTGATACGCCCATCCTCGGCCATGACGTAAGGTTCCGAGCCGCCATGACCGAACGTCTCTACTACACCGACGCCTACAAGGCCGAGTTCGAGTCCGAGGTGAAGACCTGTGTCTCCTCGAAAGACCGATTCGTGGCCACTCTCGTCGCCACCGCTTTCTATCCCACCGGTGGTGGGCAGCCCCACGACATCGGCGAGCTGGGAGGACGCAAGGTTCTCGACGTAGTGGATCGCGAAGGAGAAGGCGTCGCTCACGTTATCGACGGCCCCCTCGAACCCGGGACAAAGGTTCGGGGCGTCATCGACTGGACCCGCCGCTTCGACCACATGCAACAGCACTCCGGTCAGCATCTGCTATCCGCAGCCTTCGCATCGGTGGTTCGGGCGCGCACTGAGAGCTTCCATCTTGGGGCCGAGGCCTCCACCATCGATCTGAACCGCTTGGTGTCACCGAGCGAGATCGCGGCGGCCGAAGACGAGGTGAACAGCGTGGTGTGGGCCGATCGCGAGGTGCAGGTCTGTTTTGCCGCGGCCGATGACGCTTCGGATCTGGCCCTGCGCAAGGAATCGGCGCGGACGGGAACGCTGCGCCTGATCGACATGGGCGGCTTCGACCGATCGGCCTGCGGCGGGACCCACGTCTCGCGCACCGGAGCGGTTGGCCTGATCGCAGTGACCGGTTGGGAGAAATTCAAGGGCGGGACGCGCATCGAGTTCCTGTGCGGGGGCCGCGCGCTGAGGCGGCTCCGGACTTGGCGCGACGTCTTTGCGGCCACGAGCCGGGTTCTTTCCGTGCTGCCCGAAGGGCTCGCCCCCGCCATCGAGCGGCTCCAGGGTGAGAACAAGGCGCTGGGACGGACGGTGCGCGAGATGCAGGAACAACTGGCCGGGCATCAGGCGAAGGAGTTGGTGGCGAGGGGCCAACGGCTCCCCGACGGGCGGACCGTGGTGGTTCAGGCCCTCGATGGATGGGATGCCCCGGGACTCAAGGCCATCGCCGGCGCCGCTGCGGCCTCGCCGGGGGTGTGCGTGGCCGTCTTCTCCGGATCGACTCCGGCCCTCACCGTCATCGCCCGCGCCGCAGACGTGAAGAGCCCGGATGCCGCCCAGACGCTCAAGGCGCTGGTGGCGAGGTTCGGCGGCAAGGGCGGGGGCAAGCCGGAGTTTGCCCAAGGGGGCGGACTCGAGGGGAATCTGGAGGAGATCGTCCGCGCGGCCCGGGATCTATTGGGGTGAGGCTGAAGGGTCGCTGAGGGCTGTCCGTGCTGCAACGCAGTCGAGCGCGTAGCCTGGCCTTGGGCCAAGCGACCGTACGAGGCGGGTCGGCATACTAGACTTTTTAGTACAGATTCCCGTAGAATGCGCCGCGAGACACCGAAATGAGCGAGCCAACCCAGCAAACACCGCCCCCGGCCACCCAATCCAGCCGGCTCCTCGCCGACTTGACCAGCGCCGAGTACGCCGCGGGTTTCATCACCGATATCGCTTCGGATGCCATCCCCGCGGGGCTTTCCGAGGACGTGGTTCGGCTCATCTCGGCCAAGAAGGGCGAGCCCGACTGGCTTCTCGATTTCCGGCTCAAGGCCTTCCGCCACTGGCAGACCATGCCTGTCCCGGCCTGGGCCCGGGTCCACTACCCGCCCATCGACTTCCAGTCCATCGTCTATTACTCGGCCCCCAAGCAGAAACTCGACGGTCCGAAGAGCCTGGCCGAGGTCGATCCCAAGCTTCTCGAGACTTACGAAAAGCTCGGAGTTCCGCTGCACGAGCGGGCGGCTCTGGCCGGCGTTGCCGTGGACGCGGTGTTCGACTCGGTTTCGGTGGCCACGACTTTCAGGGACAAGCTCCACGAAGTGGGCGTCATCTTCGGGTCGTTCTCCGAGGCGGTTCGCGAGCATCCCGAACTCGTCAAGAAGTACCTCGGTTCGGTCGTCCCCTACTCCGACAATTTCTACGCCGCCCTCAATTCGGCAGTCTTCTCCGACGGCTCGTTCTGCTACATCCCCAAGGGCGTCAAGTGCCCGATGGAGCTGTCGACCTACTTCCGGATCAACGCCAAGAACACCGGCCAGTTCGAGCGCACACTGATCATCGCGGACGACGACGCGGCGGTGAGCTACCTCGAGGGCTGCACCGCCCCGATGCGCGACGAGAACCAGCTTCATGCGGCCGTCGTGGAACTCGTGGCCCACGAAAACGCGCGGATCAAGTATTCGACGGTCCAGAACTGGTACCCGGGCGACAAGGACGGCAAGGGCGGGATCTACAACTTCGTCACCAAGCGCGGCGCCTGTCGCGGCAACAAGTCAAAGATCTCCTGGACCCAGGTCGAGACGGGCTCGGCCATCACCTGGAAATATCCGAGCTGCATTCTCCAGGGCGACGACTCGGTCGGCGAGTTCTACTCCGTCGCCCTCGCCAACAACTATCAGCAGGCGGACACCGGCACCAAGATGATCCACATCGGGAAGAACACCCGGTCGACCATCGTCTCGAAGGGCATCTCGGCCGGACACGGCCAGAACACGTATCGCGGCCTGGTGAAGATCGGCAAGAACGCCGAAGGCGCTCGGAACTATTCGCAGTGCGACTCGCTTCTGCTCGGCTCCCACTGTGGCGCCCACACCTTCCCCTACATCGACGTGCAGAACCCCACCGCCCAGATGGAGCACGAGGCGACCACGTCGAAGATCAGCGACGACCAGATCTTCTACTTCCAGAGCCGCGGTCTCTCCACCGAGGACGCGGTTTCGATGATCGTCAACGGGTTCTGCAAGGAAGTCATTAAGGAACTACCCATGGAGTTCGCGGTCGAAGCGCAGAAGCTCCTCGGTCTCTCTCTCGAAGGATCCGTGGGCTAACCCACGCGGCTCTCTAAACTCATGCTCCGCATCACCGACCTGTACGCCAACGCGGGCGACAAGCCCATCCTCAAGGGGCTGACCCTGAACGTCAATGGCGGCGAAGTGCACGCCATCATGGGCCCGAATGGCTCGGGCAAGAGCACCCTGGCCCACGTCCTTGCCGGCCGTCCCGGGTACACCGTGACCGGCGGCGAGGTCCTTTACAAGAGTTCTCCGCTGTTCGACATGGCCCCCGAGGTGCGCGCGCGCGAGGGCGTGTTCCTCGCCTACCAGTACCCGGTAGAACTCCCAGGCGTCTCGAACCTTTACTTCCTGCGCTCGGCCCTGAACGCGATCCGCAAGCACCGCGGCGAACCCGACATCGACGCCATGGATTTCCTCGCCATCGCGAAGGAGAAGGCGAAACTCGTGGAGATGGACGAGGCCCTGGTGAAGCGCAACGTCAACGAAGGCTTCTCGGGGGGAGAGAAGAAGCGCAACGAGATTTTCCAGATGGCCATTCTCGAACCCTCGCTCGCCATCCTCGATGAGACGGACTCCGGTCTCGACATCGACGCGCTGCGCACCGTGGCCGCCGGGGTCAACAAGCTGCGGTCTGACGATCGCGCCATGATCGTGGTCACCCACTACCAGCGCCTGCTCGAATACATCGTTCCGGACTTCGTCCACGTCTTGATCGACGGGAAGATCGCGCTGTCCGGGGGCAAGGATCTGGCCCTCGAACTCGAGTCCAAGGGCTACGAATGGCTCGAGAAGGAGCCGGCGGGGGCGCACTGATGCGGATTTCTTCTCGCTGCTGCTGGGCCCCGGCGCTTGCCCCCTCCCGCGAACCCCAGAGGGGGTTCGCCGGGGTGACCTGCGGGTTTCGCTGAATGACCCGCATGTCAGTTACTCCGTTCTCTGAGATCGTCTCCGCAGTGAACACGTCACCGGGTCCGGCATGGCTCGACGAAGTGCGGGCCGCGGCTGCCAACCGCTTCAATCTCGCCGGTCTGCCCACCACGCGGCAGGAGGCTTGGCGCACCACTCCACTCCCGAATTTCGGGTCTGAGGCCTTCGCGGTCGAAGCCCACGCGACCGAGCCGTCGGGAGCCAAGGCCATGGTCGCGCCGTTCGAAGGGCCCGACGGCGTCACCCTGGTGTTCGTCGACGGCCTCCACTCGAGCGCGCTCTCCTCGCCCGAATCGGCCTGGCCAGCGGGCCTGAGGATCGCCCCAATTTCCCGCATGCTGGAAACAAAGGCTGAGGATCTCCGCACGTCCTTCTCGGGCAGCGCTAAAGTGGGCGCCCTTCACGACCTCAACACCGCGGCGTTTCGTGATGGCGCCTCGATCGTGGTCGAGGAAGGAATCAAGGTCGCCGCTGAAGTGCGGGTGGTCGTGATCGCCACCGCCACCGACCGACCGCTGGCCCGGCACATCCGCCACGTGATCCACCTCAAGCGGGGCGCCAGCCTGCGGATGATGATCGCGGTGATCGGCCGCGCCGACGCCATGGGTTTCACCAACCAGAACACCACGGTCTCGCTGGACGAACGATCACGCCTCGACATTGTGCGCGTCCACGAATCGCCCGCCGGGCTGCCCCATTTCGATGCCATTGCCGCCACCGTCGGCCCCCACGCCGTCCTGAATGACACGGTCCTGCAGACCGGGGCCTCGTGGACGCGCTCTGAAATCGACATCGCACTGACCGGGGAACGCGCCACGGCGGACCTCGGTGGCGTCTTCGTGGCCCGAGGAACCCAGGTGAGCGACATCCACACCGTTGTCAGCCATGCCGCACCGGGCGTGATCAGTCGCCAGAACTTTCGCGGCCTCGCTGCTGACGACGCACGCGGCATCTTCCACGGCCAGATCAAGGTCGAACCGGAAGCCCGCGGAGCCGACGCCACGCAAAGCAACAAGAACATGCTCCTTTCGAGGCGGGCTCAGGTTCACTCGACCCCGGCCCTCGAGATCCTGACGGACGACGTGAAGTGCAAACACGGCAGCGCCACGGGTCAGATCGATCAGGCCCAGCTCTTCTATCTCCGCTCACGCGGCATCGACCTCCAGGCGGCCACGCGCATGCTGACCCGCGCCTTCGCCGGCGAAATCCTGTCGCGAGTGGCGGCAACGAACACGCGCGCCCTGGTCGAGAGTCAGGTAGCGCCAAGCCTCGAGCGTCTCGGAGAGGCAGCGTGAAGACGCTGACCGCCGCCGCAGTGGTGAGGCCTGCCGAGGGCGGGGCCGGCGTGGCCACTCTGCCGGCGCCGTTGGATGTGGCCGCCATCCGCGCCCACTTCCCCATCCTCGCCACAAAGGTGCACAACCAGCCTCTGGTTTATCTCGACTCAGCGGCCTCCGCCCAGAAACCTCAGGTGGTGATCGACGCCGAACGGCACGTCTATGAGCGCGCGTACGCGAACGTGCACCGCGGCGTTCACAATCTTTCGATGCGCGCGAGCGAGGCCTACGAAAAGGCGCGGGTCAAGGTGGCGGCCTTCATCGGCGCGCCCTCGCCCAAGGAGTTGATCTTCCTGCGCGGGACCACCGAGGCCATCAACCTCGTGGCCCAGACCTGGGGTCGGGTGAACGTCGCCCAAGGCGACGAGATCCTCATCACCACTCTCGAGCACCACGCGAACATCGTGCCCTGGCAGATGTTGTGCGAGGAGAAGAAGGCGAAGCTCGTGGTCGCGCCCATCAACGACGCGGGCGAAGTCGACATGGAGGCCTTCGAAGCCCTCCTCTCGTCGCGCACGAAGATCGTGGCCGTAGCTCACGTGAGCAACGCTCTCGGCACCATCAACGACGTCGCGGCCATGACCGCGCTCACCCGCGCCCGGGCCGACAACGCGGTGGTCCTCGTCGACGGCGCACAGGGCGTGCCCCACATGCCGGTCGACGTGAAGGCCATCGGCTGCGACTTCTACTGTTTTTCCGCCCACAAGATGTACGGCCCCTCCGGCATGGGCGCGCTCTGGGGGCGCAAGGTCCTGCTCGACGCCATGCCCCCCTGGCAAGGCGGCGGCGACATGATTCTTTCCGTCACCTTCGAGAAGACCACGTATAACGAGGTTCCCTTCAAGTTCGAAGCTGGAACCCCGGACATCGCGGGCGCCACGGCCTTCGGCGCGGCCGTCGACTACCTGGCCGGCCTCGGCATGGCTTCGGTGGCGGCGGCCGAGCGCGATCTGCTGGCCTACGGCACGGGCGCCTTGTCCTCGATCCCCGGTGTTCGTCTGATCGGGACCGCGGCGAACAAGACGTCGGTGCTTTCGTTCGTGATCGAGGGCGTCCATCCTCACGACGCCGGGTCGATCCTCGACTACGAGGGCGTGGCCGTCCGTACGGGACATCACTGCGCGCAGCCGGTCATGGACCGCTTCAGTCTGCCGGCCACCATCCGCGCCTCGCTCGGCGTCTACAACACGCGCGAGGACATCGATGTCCTGGTGCGCGGGATCCGGAAGGTGCAGGAGATGTTCGCGTGAGTTCCGACCTGCGCGATCTGTACCAGGACGTGATCCTCGACCACGGCAAGAAGCCGCGGAACGCACGGGTGATCGAAGGGGCCAGCTTTACCCAACCTGCCTACAACCCGCTGTGCGGCGACAAAGGCACGCTCTATCTCACCATGGGCGCGGACGGAACGAAGATCGTTGACGCCGCGTACGTCGGGCAAGGCTGCTCCATCTCCACCGCCTCCGCTTCGATCATGACCGACTTCGTGAAGGGCAAAACGCGCGACGAGGCCCTCGTCACCTTCGGCCTCTTCCACGACATGATCACCGCCCCGCCCGACGAAGCCTCGCATCGCGCCGTGGAGGATCTGGGCAAACTTTCCGTCTTCTCGGGCGTGGCCGAGTTTCCCGCCCGAGTCAAGTGCGCCACTCTGGCCTGGCACGCGCTCAAGGCCGCCTTGACCGAGGGCGAAGGCCAAGCCCCCAAACCTGTGAGCACCGAATAGGCCGATGCGAGAACCACGAACCGTCTCCCGCGACATCTTCGGAGCGCTTGTTCCGTATGGAACCCCTCACGAACTGAAAGCGGGCGAGACGGTCTACCTCACTCAGTCGCTCGGCGGATCCCACACATGTGTCACCGAAATGGGATACATGGTGCGAATCGACGCGCGCGACGCGGACGCCATCGGCGAAAAGGTGGATGCAGCCCCGACCGCCGAGGAAATCGGCGAACGCCCGCTCGACCAGGTGGTGTGGGAACGACTCAAGACTTGCTACGACCCCGAAATACCGGTGAATATCGTCGACCTCGGCCTCGTCTATTCGGTGAATGTAGCCGAAGTGGGGCCGGAAGATGGCCTGCCCGCGGGCAAGAGGGTGTCGGTCCGTTTCGCCCTCACGGCCCCCGGTTGCGGTATGGGTGACGTACTCAAACAAGACATCATAAGGAAAGTCAACGAGTTACCGCATGTGGTCCAGGCGGACGTCGACGTAACCTTCGATCCCCCGTGGACCCAGGATCTTATGAGCGATGCCGCCCGACTCCAGCTGGGTTTGATGTGAGAAAACACCGATGAAGCTATCTGCCCAAGAGGAGTACGGGCTCCGTTGCCTGCTAACCCTGGCCCGAGCCGAACCCGGTTCCTCCCAGACCATTCCGCAGATTGCCGAGAGCGAGCGCATTTCCGGTCCGAATGTGGCTAAATTGCTCCGCGTCCTCAAACGTGGCGGTTTCGTGGTCGCGCTTCGCGGACAGTCGGGCGGGTACGCTTTGTCCCGTCCCGCCGGTCAAATCAATGTGGGTGATGCACTTGCCTGCCTCGGTGGGCGGATCTTCGACGCAGGGTTTTGCGGTCGTCACTCCAGCGCCACACGGGGTTGTGGCCATAACTCCGACTGTTCCGTCCGTTCTGTATGGAAGCTCGTCCAAAGGGCTGTGGACGATGTACTCAGCCGCCTCACGCTTGCCGATCTACTGGTCGAGGAACACGGCGTCGCTCCCTCCGAGCGGACCAAGCGCCATTCGCTACCGATCGTGCAGGTGTCCTAAGGACGCTATGGCATCAACTTTGCTAGAATCTGAACCGAGGATGACCCGGCGGAATGTACATCCTCACGAATGTGTCTCGGTTGCCACAGTCGCCGCCAACTGAAAGGAGTACTCACCCATGCCCGTTAGCGTTCGCCCTGCATTCTTGTCCGACGGTGTCGGTATCCTCACCCTGCTCGAACAGAAGGGTTATTTCCCGGAGCCGCTCGGCTTTGCCAACACGTTCCGCAAGACCCTCAACGATCCCGATTTTCTGGTCCGCGTGGCTGAATCCGAGGGCAAACTGGTGGGTCTCGCCGCACTCTCCTTCCGCCCGCAGCTTGGGCTTGGCGGGACGCTGGCGAGCCTGGACGAGTTCATCGTGACCGAAGGTTCTCACCGCCGCGCCGCGGAGAGAGCCTTGCTTAAGGCTACCGCCCGCAAGGCCCGCGCCATGGGAGCCCGCAAGGTCGTCCTCCAGCCAACCGAGACCAAGCCGCAACCCAAGAACGCTAGTCAGTTCTACATTCGGAACGCTGCCTAAACCGGCAACCCCGAAGCTGGTCTCTTTTCAACGTCCACCGCTCCGGCGGTTCAGCCACAGCGCCCGCCCGCGCTCACTGAACCCCGGAGCGGTTCTTTTTTGGGTTTGCTAACCTTCGACACTTATGGAAATGGTCCGCTACTGTCCGGTCTGCGACGACGAGTTCCGACCGGAGATCACCATCTGCTCCGACTGCGGTGGCGAGCTCATCCTTCAAAGGGAAGGTCTCGGAGCCCGCGGAGCCGAAGGAGGCGAGGCGGCGGGCCCCGCCGAGGACCAGTGGCGCACCGCCCTCGACGCCCTGCCCGCCTCCAGCCTGTTGCCGGTGCGGACCTTCGATGCCCTGAGCGACCTCGAGCCCGCGGTGGCTGCGTTCGCCGACATCCGACTGCCCTCGCGCGTGCTCGTGCAGAACGGCCGATACCTCTTGCTCATTCGACCGGATACCCTGGCCGACGCGCAGGCGGCGCTCCACGGCGCGGCGGTGGATGCGGACGACGCGCCCGTGGCCGGCTTCGATGCCGCGGCGGGCCGCTACTCGAACTGCCCGGCGTGCGAAACCCGCCTCCCCGAGAAGTTCAGCGGTACGTGTCCCGATTGCGGCTTGGAGTTGAGCGGACCCGACGCCACTGTGAACGTCCCCGAGGGCGATTGACCCAAGGGGACGGACGATGAGCTACCGGGAAACCGAGACCTTCGACATCGCGGGACCCGCGGGCCGGCTGGAGGCGATCCTCAACGTTCCTGCCGAGGGCGTTCCAATCCGGGCCGCCGCGGTCATCTGTCACGCGCATCCGCTGCATGGCGGGATGATGCACTTCAAGGTGATCTTCCGCGCCGCCAAAGCGCTGCAGTCGCACGGAGTCGCGGTGCTGCGTTTTAACTTCCGCGGGGTGGGCCGGAGCGAAGGTGTGCACGATCACGGGATCGGGGAGCAGGCCGATGCGCTCGCCGCCCTGTCGGAGATGGAGCGCCGTTTCCCCGAAGCGCCCATGGTCCTGGGCGGTTTCTCGTTCGGCTCGGCCATGGCCGCGAAAGTCGCGGCCACTGATCCGCGAGTGAAGGCGGTCCTTGTCCTTGGTTTCCCCGTCACACGGATCGGCAATACCGCCGACCTCGCCTACCTCCATCAGCCAACGCTCTTCGTTCAGGGCAGCGACGACGAGTTCGGCCCCGGCCATTCCATCCGTAAGGTGGTGGCCGCCCTTCAAGGACCACACAAGCTCGATGTCATCGAGGGCGCAGATCACTTCTTCACCGGGCGGCTCGACGAACTCCAAACCTCGATCGACGCCTGGGCCTCCACCGCTCCCTGGGAGAACTCATGAATCCCTCAAGACTCACGGTCGCGGACACCGTCCTCGTGATCGTGGATATGCAGGAGCGACTGCTTCCCGCCATCCACGACGCGGAGCGCGTGATCGCAAACACCCGCCTGCTCCTTCACGCCGCTCGAACTCTCGATATCCCTGTGGTGGTAACAACCCAGTACCTGAAAGGCCTGGGGCCGACCCACGCCGACGTGGCGGCTCTGGCCCCCGCGGCCACTCCCTTCGACAAGCTGACCTTCAGCTGCTTCGGCTCGCCCGAGTTCACTGCCGCTTTGAGCGCCACGGGGCGGAAGACTCTTCTGCTTTGTGGCGTGGAAGCCCACATCTGCGTCCTCCAAACCGGCCTCGACGCGCTGGCCCGGGGCTACGCGGTCCACCTGGTCACCGACGCCACGGGTTCCCGACTCGCGACCAACGCCTCGCTCGGCCACCGCCGTCTGGATTCAGCGGGGGCCGTGCTCTCCTGCGCCGAGATGGCGGTGTACGAACTCCTCGGCGCCTCGGGAACGCCGGCTTTCAAGTCCTTGCTGCCTCATTTCAAATAGCCGCCGTCCCCGCATTCGCGCCGTTCCCATTACCGGAGTCGCCATGACCACCACCGCCGCAATCGATCTCGACGCGTTCTGGATGCCGTTCACCGCGAACCGGCAATTCAAGCAGACCCCTCGCATGCTGGTGAAGGCGGAAGGGATGCACTACACCACGGACGATGGCCGAAGGGTCCTCGACGGCACCGCGGGTCTGTGGTGTGTGAACGCCGGGCACTGCCGGCCGACTATCGTCGAGGCGGTGCGGAAGCAGGTGGGCGAACTCGATTACGCCCCGCCCTTCCAGATGGGCCATCCGAAGGCCTTCGAACTCGCCACCCGGGTGGCCGAGATCCTGCCACCCTCCCATAAGCACGTGTTTTTCGTGAACTCCGGTTCCGAAGGCGTGGATACCGCCCTCAAGATCGCGCTCGCCTATCACCGGGTCAAGGGCGAGGGCACGCGCCAGCGCCTCATCGGCCGCGAGCGCGGTTATCACGGTGTCGGCTTCGGCGGGATCTCCGTGGGCGGCATGGTCAACAACCGGAAAACGTTCGGGTCGATGCTGGTCGGCGTCGACCATCTCCGCCACACTCACGACCTCGCGCGGAACGCTTTCTCGAAGGGACAGCCCGAACACGGGGTCGAACTCGCCGAGGACCTCGAGCGGCTCGTCGCCCTGCACGACGCGTCGACCATCGCCGCGGTCATCGTCGAGCCCATGGCGGGCTCCACCGGAGTCCTGTTGCCACCGAAGGGCTACCTGCAGCGTCTGCGCGAGATCTGCGACAAGTACGGAATCCTGCTCATCTTCGACGAAGTGATCTCCGGGTTCGGCCGCCTCGGCGCGTCCTTCGCCATGGACAAGTTCGGGGTGATCCCGGACATGGTGGTGGTGGCGAAAGGCCTCACCAACGGAACCGTTCCCATGGGTGCCGTGTTCGCGAGCGACAAGGTGCACGACGCGTTCATGACCGGCCCCGAGGGCGCGATCGAACTGTTCCACGGCTACACCTACTCGGGCCACCCCGTGGCCGCGGCCGCGGGCCTCGCCAGCCTCGACCTGTACCGCGAAGAGCGACTGTTCGAGCGGGCGAACGACATGGCGCCATTCTGGGAGGAGACCATGCACTCGCTACGCGGGCTCCCAAACATCATCGACATCCGGAACCTGGGCCTCGTGGCCGGCATCGAGTTGTCCTCGATCCCGGGCAAGGTGGGCGCGCGCGCCTACGACGTCTTCGTGCGGGCGTTTAAGAAGGGCCTGCTCATCCGTACCGCCGGCGACATCATCGCCCTGTCGCCGCCCCTCATCATCGAGAAGACCGAGATCAGCGAGATCGCGGACAAACTCTCGGAGGCGATCAGGGAAGCCGCGTAACCGAGGCGCCCCGAACTCGCGATCTAAAACTCGCAGCCGTAGTCGACGATCAGGTCGCTCTTCACCCTTTGCGCCATGGTCCGGCAGGCGAGGCCCAGCGCCACGTGGGCCTGTGACAGGGTAGCGAGTTGACGCCACTTCGCCCGGTTTTCCTGCAGATCCGCCAGAAGCCTGGGCTGCTGGTCCGCGGGAACCGAGACCTCCACACAGGCGAGGAACTTCGTGACAAAAGTGTCGCACTCGGGCACGCCGAAGGGCATCGGGGGCGGGGGCTCCGGGAGATCCGACGCCGGGGCCTCGGGCGACGGCGGAGCGGTCTGGGTCGATGGACTCTCGACCGCGACAGCAGCGTCGGCTCCAGGCGAGGGCGGTTCGGCCACGGGCACGCGTTCACAGGCGAGGCTCCCGATGAGCATCATCAGCACGAGGGGGCGGAACGTGCGGGGATTGAGATACAAGGCAATTCCTCCTCGGAAGGTTAGACCGCGCGAAGGGATGAGAGCAGACGGTCCACGTAGGCGCGGTACGGGCGCGTCTTGAGGTAGTTCGACATGCGCCGCACATTCTGGTAGCGGACGCCCCCGCTGAAATCGGGGGCCCTCCCGGCCATGGCCGATTCGAACCCGGGAAGCCCAAGCCCGCGTCGGTGCGCGTCGATCACCCGGGCCATGAGTTCGGCCTGGCGGTCGATGAGCGGATACGCACCTCCGTCCGCGGTGAAGTGGCCGAGGACGTACAACCCGGGCGCGCGACGATGGAAGACGTTCAGAAAGAGGCCGGAGACATCGTCGTCAATCAGAAGGCCTTCGGGCAGAAAGGGAACACCACGGACGAAGCCCGTGGCGAGGACGACGAGGTCCACCTCATCCGATCGACCATCGACGAAGGCCACCTCCCGGCCCCGCCATTCGAGGATGTCGGGACGGACTTCGATATCGCCATGGCCAAGGGCATGGAGGATCTGGGTGTTCATGACGGGATGCGATTCGAGAATGGAATGATCGGGACGCGGGAGCCCGAGCCTCGTGAGGTCGCCATTCAGCAGGCGGAGCAGTCCTTGAAGCACCGGACGCTCAAGCCAATAGGGAAGATGCGGGCCTTCCTCGCCGAAGACATCCGCGGGCTTGCCGAAAATATGTTTCGGAACGAAGTAGTAGCCGCGGCGCAGGCTGATCAGAGCCCGTCGGGCGGTGCGGCCGGCGTCGCAGGCGGTGTCGCAGCCCGAATTCCCCGCACCCACGATCAGAACCCGACGGCCTTCGAACTGGCGTGGATGCTTGTAGTCGCGGGAGTGGATCACTTCCCCATCGAAGCGGCCCGTGAACGACGGGATGAAGGGCCTCCATTCGCATCCCACCGCCGAGATGAGCCCGGCGAACGACCCCGAGACGCCGTCCGAGAAACGCACCGACCATCCGCCATCCGCCTCGGGCGTGGCCGACTCGATCGAAACACCGAATCGGAAATGGCCACGCAGGTCGAAGTGGGCGGCGTAGCTCTCGATGTACCGCAGGACCTGCCGATGGGAGGGGTAGTCGGGGTACGAGTCCGGCATCGGAAAGTCGCGGAACCCGGAGAGCGTCTTCGAGGAGATGAAGTGCGCCGACTCGTACATCGGTGATCCCGCAAAACCGATGTTCCAGATCCCGCCCACATCCGGATTTCGCTCGAAGCCCTTGAAGGGAACGCGCAGCTCTTTGAGCCAGCGCGCGGCGGCGAGACCCGCGGGACCGGCGCCCACCAGGCAGTAGGGACGAGCTTCCATCGGCGTTTTCAAACGGGACGCACGCCGATGAAGACATCCCGCCTCAGCATGGGGTCGTCCACGCAGAAAGCCTTGAAACCCGCGCGCCGCAGGGCGCGCAGCCAGGTGCTCTTCGGAAACAAACCGAACTCGTGGACATCCTGGTGAGCCTTCACCCGTCCGCGGGCGTCCCGCAGCATGTAGACGAAGTGAACCTCGAACTTCGTATCGCGCGGATCCCGGTCAAAGTTCCACTCGAGATACCGAAGCGCTTGCTCCGTCCCGTCGTTTCCACCGTGATGAGTGAGGGGCGCGTAGCTCTCGCGCGTGCAGTCCGGTGCGATCAGGGCCGCCCCCCCGGGCCGGGTGTGGATGAAGGCCGTGCGCAGTGCGCGCTCCAGGTCGGCCTCGGTGGTCATGTGCATCACCGCGTCGTGGAGGAACACACGATCGAAGGTGCGGCCGAGCCGCACCGAGCGCATGTCGCCATGAAGGTGCTCGCACTCGGGGTTCAGTTTCCGGCTCGTCTTCAGCATGCCAGGCGAGAGATCGACGAGGGTGATGTCGAACCACTTCTTCAGGTACGAGGCGTTGTTGCCACCGCCGGAGCCGAGTTCGAGAAGGGTGCGGGCCGGTGCATCACCGCGCGACAGCAGCAGCCGGCGATAGGGTCGGGTCTCCATCCGGTAGTCAGCCGGACTCGAGAACAGATGCCACCAAGGGGCGAGGTCCTGGTAAAGGCGCGGGTTCTTCATGGGAGGCGGGACGTTATATCGAAGCCGGGCAGTTGATCTTCTCCTCCGAACGCGGTCAACTTCGGGTCGTGGCTGCGGAACCAACCGAGGGGAAAGATCGCGCGTCTCTGGGAGAAGCGTCCGACAAGGTGGCGAGGGCCCACGCCTCGCTGACGGCCATGCGATCGCTCTCGCAGGCAGACGTCGACCGTATCGTCGCGGCCATGGCGTGCGCGGTTGCCCCAACGGCGGCCCGGCTGGCCGAACTCGCCCACCGGGAGACGGGTTATGGCAACGTGGCCGACAAGACCACCAAGAATCTCTTCGCCTCCGAGCGCGTGGCCTCCCACATTGCCCGAATCAAAACCGTGGGGATCATCCGCGATGACTCCGCCACGGGAATCACGGAGATCGGCGAACCCATGGGCGTGGTGGCCGCCGTCGTCCCCTCCACCAATCCCACCTCCACCGCGATCTTCAAGGCCCTGATCGCGATCAAGGCGCGCTGTCCCATCGTTCTCAGCCCTCATCCCTCGGCGCGCACCTGCGTGATCGAGACCGCCCGAATTCTCGAAGCGGCGGCGCGGGCTGCGGGTTTGCCTGAAGGCGCCATTCAGTGTCTCGAAACGGTTTCGCTCGCGGCGACCGAGGCCCTCATGAAGAGCCGCCATACCGCGGTGATCCTGGCCACCGGAGGCATCGGACTGGTGCGGGCCGCCTACTCTTCCGGGAAGCCCGCCTACGGTGTGGGTCCGGGCAACGTGCCCGTCTATGTCCACGCCTCGGCCGATACGGCGCGCGCGGTGCGGGAGGTGATCGCGGGCAAGACCTTCGACTATGGAACTCTTTGTTCCTCGGAGCAGGCCCTCGTTTTCGATTCGTCGATCGCCGCTCAGGTCCGGAAGGGGCTGGACACGGAGCGAGTCCACATCCTCTCCGCCGATGAATCGGCCAAGGTCGCGGCCTGGGTGATCGGCGAACGGGGTCTCGTGAATGCCCGGGCGGTGGGCCGCTCGCCCCAGGCTCTGGCCGAGGCGTCCGGCTTCAAAGTGGCCGCGGGAACCCGGGCCCTGGCTGCCTCCGTCGCCGGCGTCGGCCGGGAGCACCCGCTTTCAGCCGAGAAGCTCTGTCCGGTCATCGCTCTTTACGAGGTGCCCGGGCCGGATGAGGGAATCAGACGGTGCCAGGAGTTGCTCGGGTTCGGTGGAACGGGCCATACGGTTGGGATCCACGCGGCCGACGAGGACCTGCTGCGACGCTTCGCCCTGGCCCAGCCGGCGTCCCGGGTCATCGCCAACTCTCAGACGTCGATGGGAGCCACCGGACACACGACCGCCCTCGAACCCTCGCTGTCCCTCGGATGCGGCGCGGCCGCAGGGAACATCACCTCCGACAACATCACGCCCCTCCACCTCATCAACATCAAGCGCCTGGCACGGGTTCGGGGGGCCGGAGCGGCGGGCGGACCAGTGGTTCCCGCCCCCTCGTCCGCCACCGCCCGTGAGACCGTCGACTTCGTCTGCGAGGACGACGTCCGGCGCGCGAAGCGAGAGGGCCGGCGGATCTTCCTGGCTCCGAAGGCCCTGGTCACCCCGGCAGCGCGGGACGAGGCCATGGGGTCGGACGTCCTTGTCTCCCCTGGGGGTTAAGAGTATTCCGGATGCCTTGGTAGAATATCCCGCAATGAAAAGGGTGAATACTCCTAAGGGCCGAGCCTTCGGTCTGGCCTTCGCGGGTGTGCTCTTCGCCCTCTGCGCCGTTCAGCCGGCTATCGCACAAACAGAAGACCCCGGCATTTCCGGCGACATCGACCGCACTTCACCAATTCCGGTCCTGGAACTCGACCGCGAGCTGGCCCGGGCCACCGGCTTGTTCGAGCAGGGCCTGGCCGCTCTCGGGGAGAAGCGTGAACGGGATGCCCTGATGGCGTTCGACGCCGCCCTGGACGTGTTTGTGGTGATGAAGCCCGCCCTGGGCTCTGACCCTCGTTTCCAGCCGGCCTACCTCAGCCTGATCGACCGGATCCACGCCGCCGAAGTGGCGGCCGGGCCGTCCCGGCGGTTCCTCCCAGCCCCGCCCGCCTCGTCCTCCTCTCTCCCCTCCAGCGATGTGGCCCCCGTTCCGATGGAAAGCACCCTGGCCGAACTCGGGGAGCGCATCGAAGGGGCCCACCCAACCGAAGAAGCCCGGCAGTCGAATGAAGCCGTGCTCGTTACCGAAATCATCGACCTGCCCATCGAGCTGAACAATCAGGTTCTGGGCGCGATCGACCTCTACAGCGGCAAGTTCAACGGCTGGTTCTCCCGCGCTCTCTCACGGGGCATGCCCCACCTTCCGCGAATCCGCGAAATCCTCGCCGAAGTCGGCGTGCCGCGCGACCTCGCCTACGTACCCATCGTGGAGAGCGCCTTCAATCCGACGGCCCTCTCCCGGGCCAAGGCCAAGGGCCTCTGGCAGTTCATCCCCTCCACCGGCAAGCAGTATGGCCTCAAGCAGGACTTCTTCGTCGACGAACGGTCGAACATGGAAAAGGCGACTCTCGCGGCCGCCCAGTACCTCAAGCGCCTTTACGCCATGTTCGGCGACTGGAACCTGGCGCTCGCCGGCTACAACGCGGGCGAAGGTCGGGTTCAGCGGGCGATCAAGAAGGCCGGGACCAACGATTTCTGGGCCCTGGCCAAGACCAAGTCTTTCCGCGCCGAGACCAAGAACTATGTGCCCTTGATCCATGCCGCCATCGTGATCTCGAAGTCCCCCTCCTCCTATGGGGTCCAGCTCTCGCCCTCGGAGTTCACGATGGCTGAGACCGTCCGGGTCGAGGCCTCCTATCCAATCGCCACCGTAGCCCGCTGCGGCAGTGTCGAGGCGGACACGATCAAACGGCTGAATCCGGACCTTCGCCGCGGCATGACCCCGGCATCCGCCTTCGACCTTCAGGTCCCCTTCGGCTACGCCGGGCAGATCACGGAATGCCTGGCCGGCGAACGCGCGCTCAACTACACCCGGCACACCGTGCGCAAGCGAGAGACCCTGGGCCAGATCGCGAAGAACTTCCGCGTCTCCGCGAGCGAAATCGCCCGCGTCAACGGCATCACCGTGAAGACGAAACTGCGCCCCGGCTCCGAACTGGTCATCCCAAGGATGCCCCAGTCCGCGAAGAAATCGAACGCGGCGGAGCGAACGGCCAGCACCTCGTATCGCATCCGCAAAGGCGACACCCTGTCCCGGGTCGCGGCCCGCCACAGCACCACCGTCGAGGCCATCAAGGCCTTGAACGGTCTGAACTCGAGCCGCCTCTCCATCGGTCAGGTGCTGGTGGTATCGACCGATTCGAGCGAAGGCTCGAACGACTAACGAGAACGGACCCGATCCGGCACTTGCCGGGTCGATACTTCGCGTGACGCCGGCCTAGCCGCGTCGATCCCGTCCTCTCCCACGGGCAGCGTCAACACCGAGGAGAATCATGCTTGCCACCACCCATACGGGCGCCGTCGCGGGGATCCGCGGTCAGATAATCCGGGTCGAGGTCGATTCGGCCCCCGGTTTCCCGGGCCTCTTCATGGTGGGCCTTCCCGATTCCGCTGTGCGGGAAAGCGAGAGCCGGATCAAGGCCTCCTTACGAAACTCGTCCTTCGACTTCTTCTGGGACCGGAGAATCACGGTAAACCTCGCGCCCGCGCATCTGCGCAAGAGCGGAAGCGCTTTCGACCTGGCCATCGCGGTGGCCTTGCTGGCCGCGGCCGGCGACCCCGTTCCGGAACTCACCGACTGCGTCTTCCTGGGCGAACTCGCGCTCGACGGCAGCCTGCGCCCGGTCCCTGGAGTCCTCCCCATCCTCATTGAAGCCCGATCGCGGGGCTTCAGAAGGGCGATTGTGCCATCAGGCAACTGGCGAGAGGCGTCGTTGGTGAAGGGGCTCGACGTCCGTGGCGCGGGCAGCCTTCTCTCCGCCGTCCGTCCCCACGAGGCAACCGATCCAGGCCCCGAGATTGCCTGCTCAGATTCCCTGCGCGCCGCTCACCTCGACCTCGAGGATGTCGCGGGCCAGCCTCTCGCCCGTCGCGCGCTCGAGGTCGCGGCCGCGGGTCGTCACAACCTGCTGATGATCGGACCACCAGGATCCGGGAAAACCATGCTGGCCAGGCGCCTTCCCGGGATTCTGCCCCCGCCTTCCGACCAGGAATCGCTGGAGATGACGGCCATCCAGTCCGCGGCGGGTTCGTGTCCCGAGGGGTTGGTGCGCGTCCGGCCCTTTCGCGCGCCGCACCACACCGCCTCCACCGCCGCCCTCGTAGGAGGAGGGGCGGTGCCGAGGCCGGGGGAGATCAGCCTCGCTCACGGCGGCGTCCTCTTCCTCGACGAACTCCCAGAGTTCCCGCGGGCCACCCTCGAGGGTCTGCGGCAACCGCTGGAAGAGGGCCGGCTCATCGTGTCAAGAGCCCGCGCCACCTTTGAGTTCCCCTCTCGTTTCCAGTTCGTCGCGGCCATGAATCCCTGTCCCTGCGGGTATCTCGGAGACTCCATCCTGCCCTGCCGATGCACACCGGTCGCCGTCGCTCGCTATCAGGCGCGGATCTCCGGCCCCCTCCTCGATCGCATCGACCTGGTGGTGGAGGTCCCGCGGCCCGAGATCAAGATCGACGCTACGCGAGATCTCGGCCGCGGGCGTGGCGGCGAGCCGTCTAGCCCAGTGCGGGCACGCGTGGCCGAGGCGATCCGGTTCGCCGAGCAACGTCGGCCCGAGGGCGACGGGTCAGGCGGCTATGCGCCCCTCGGACTCGAGCCGGAGGCCGCCGCGGCTCTGGAGATGGTGGCGCGGGTTCAGGGCCTCTCGCTCCGGGGCGTCCACCGCACCGCCAGGGTGGCTCGGACCATCGCCGATCTCGCGCATTCCGAAACCATCGCCAAGTCCGCCGTGCTCGAGGCACTGCTCTTCCGGGCCGGCGCTGCATTGACGTGCCTTAAAGTGGCGTGATACGCTGATTAAATTCAGAGTGTCGATCGTGCCTGGGCCTGAGCCGACCTACCAACAACGCGTATGAAAACTCCCGACTTCTTTACCGTAATCCTCGTACCCAATGCGCGGGCGAAGTTCCGTAAGTATCAGGTTCCGCTCAACGTCGCGAAGATCGCTGGGCGCGTGGCTGCGGTCGCGGGAATCCTGCTCGTGGGCGCTCTGGTGCACTACTCCTCCCTGCTCTTCGAAGTCTCGCGCCTGCGCAAGATCGAGGAAGAGTCGCGGAATCTCCTCACGAAGACGCATCAGATCGAACAGGACGCCGCGGCGTTGCGCGCGCAGATGGGCCAGTTGAGCGGCATCGTGAACAAGCTGGGAGTGATGGCCGGTGTCGACGCGCCCCCGGCCGATCCCAACCTCGGTGGCACCGGGGGCGGGACCACCGCCGACCGCTCCGCACCCAGTGGGGCGAGCTTTGAAGAGATGAGCAGCCGGCTCGCCGAACTGACCGAAAAATCTCGCGAGTTGACCGGCGTCTTCGACAAGCAGCGATCGCTCCTGGCTACCACACCCTCAGTCTGGCCGGTCCGCGGTTATCTCTCCGCGGGCTTCGGAAACCGGGCCGATCCCTTCACCGGGCTCAAGGACTTCCACCCCGGCCTCGACATCTCCGCGCCCCTCGGCACCCGCATCCTCGCGCCGGCCGACGGCACCGTCATCTTCGCCGGGGTCAAGGGTGGCTATGGCAACGCGGTGACGGTCAGCCACGGCCGCGGCATTGTCACGCACTACGGCCATCTCGATGCCTTCAATGTCCGAGCCGGACAAACCGTCCGCCGCGGTTCCGTCCTCGGCTTCGTCGGCAGCACCGGGCGCTCCACCGCTCCTCACTTGCACTACGAGGTGTGGCTCAACGGGTCCAACCAGAACCCGAGGCTCTACATCCTCGACGAGTACCGCTCGCTCGGTTAACCGAGCCTCGCGAAGCGCCCTCGATCCCGCCCCGCGCCCTTCACGCCAGGCCGATCGCCCCCTGCGCATCCTTCCCCCCGCGAGGAAGGCTTTCCGAGCTAAGACATTAGAATGGCGGACTCAATGCTCGGAAAACTGCTGACCACGATCTTCGGGACCAAGAACGACCGCGACGTCAAACGAATGAGAGCGAGGATTCAGGTCATCAGTGACCATGAACCCACCCTGCAGAAACTCTCCGACGAGGATCTCCGGGGCAGGACCGACGAGTTCCGGGCCCGGCTGGCCAAAGGCGCAACCATCGATGAGCTCCTGCCCGAGGCCTTTGCCGTCTGCCGCGAAGGCGGACGCCGAGTCCTCAACATGCGGCACTTCGATGTCCAGCTCATCGGCGGCATGGCCCTGCACGAGGGCTGCATCGCCGAGATGCGGACCGGTGAAGGGAAAACCCTGGTCGCCACCCTGCCCGCCTATCTGAACGCCCTCACCGGCAAGGGGGTGCACGTCGTGACAGTGAACGACTACCTGGCCAAGCGCGACTCCGACTGGATGGGCCGGCTCTACAAGACCCTCGGGCTCACGGTGGCGTGCATCCAGCACGACATGGCCGACCGCGACCGCAAGGCCGCCTACGCGGCCGACATCACCTACGGCACCAACAACGAGTTCGGGTTCGATTACCTGCGCGACAACATGAAGTTCGAGCTCGAGTCGTACGTGCAGCGCGGCCACAACTTCGCCATCGTCGACGAGGTCGACTCCATCCTCATCGACGAAGCCCGGACCCCGCTCATCATCAGCGGCCCCGCCGAGGAGTCAACCGATCTCTACTACCGGGTCGACCAGGTCATCCCAAAGATGATCCCGGGAGCTCGCATCTCCGGCGACAAGAAGGCCGAGGAGCGCGAGGAGCTCGAAAAGACCGGCGACTACATCGTCGATGAGAAGAGCCGCAACGTGACCCTGACCGACGCCGGAATGTCTCATGCCGAGAAGCTTCTGAGCGTGACCAATCTCTGGGACCCGTCCAATATGGACGTTCTCCACCACGTGAACCAGGGCCTGCGGGCCCATGCCCTCTACACCCGCGACGTCCACTATGTCGTGAAAGACGGCCAGGTCATCATCGTCGACGAATTCACCGGCCGCCTGATGCCGGGACGCCGGTGGTCCGACGGACTCCACCAGGCCGTCGAGGCCAAAGAGAAGGTGAAGATTGAACGCGAGAACCAGACCCTCGCCACCATCACCTTGCAGAACTACTTCCGCATGTACGCCAAGCTTGCGGGCATGACCGGAACCGCCGAGACCGAGGCGCCCGAGTTCGAGAAGATCTACAAGCTCGAGGTGCTGGTGACGCCCACCAACCGCCCCATGATCCGCCTCGAGAATCCCGACATGGTCTATCGGACCGAGCCAGAGAAGGACCGCGCGGTCCTGCGCGAGATCAAGGAGTTGTCGGGGGCCGGCCGGCCGGTGCTGGTGGGCACCATCTCCATCGAGAAATCCGAGCACCTGGCTGCGATGCTCAAGCGCGAAGGCATCAAGCACGTGGTCCTGAACGCGAAATACCACGAACGCGAAGCCGACATCGTCTCCCAGGCCGGCCGATTCGGCGCAGTGACCATCGCCACAAACATGGCTGGTCGCGGCACCGACATCATCCTCGGAGGCATTCCGGATGTGCGCGCCCGCAACCTTCTCATCGAGAAGAACATCAATCCCGACACCGCCACTGTGGAGGAGAAGGCCGCGGCCACCGAGACAGCTCTTACCGAGATGGCGGCGGACTTCAAGAAGGAACTGGTCCACCGCAAGTTCGACGCCAAGGCCAAGGAAGATCTGGCCGAACGCTACCTTGGACTCGTGGCCGCGTTTCCCAACGACCACCCCTCCTTCCAGACCGTGGCCGCCCTGGCCGTCCACGACGCTGCGCTCAAGACCTACCTCGACGCGGCCGAAGCGCTCCCCCGTCCGAAGCGCAACCAGATCGCCAAGTCGTTCTTCCCCCACTGGGATGTCGACAAGCCCATCAACTTCCTCGACGTGCATCCGCTGCGCGCCGAAATCACCACCGTCATCTCTAGCCAGCGCACCATGGCCGCCATCGTCAACCTGCTCGACACCAGCGAGCGTGAACGCGTGGTCGCGCTCGGCGGTCTTCACATCCTGGCCACCGAACGACACGAGGCGCGCCGTATCGACCACCAGTTACGCGGACGCGCGGGCCGCCAGGGCGACATCGGCTCCTCGCGGTTCTATCTCTCGCTGCAGGACGACCTGATGCGCATCTTCGGTTCCGACCGCATCAGCGGCCTCATGCTGAAGCTTGGAATGGAAGAGGACATGCCGGTTGAGCACCCCATGGTCTCGCGCTCGATCGAACGCGCGCAGCGCCAGGTGGAAGCTCAGAACTTCGCCGTCCGCAAACATCTGCTCGAATACGACGACGTCATGAACAAGCAACGGGTGGCCATCTACGGCACCCGCCGCATGATCCTCGAGGGCAAGGAGACGAGGCAATGGCTCCTCGACCTGTCCGAGGACGTGATTGACTCGTTCCTCGACAACGCCCTCGATCCGAAAGTTTCCACCGAAGGTGCGAACCCGGCCGGCCTGTCGATAATGCTCCGCGACACCTTCGGTCTCGATGTACCCGTCGAGGAGATCAACGGCACGCCCCAGGTCGAACTGGCCGCGTCGCTCAAGGCGCGAGCCAAGGCGGTGTACGAGGCCAAAGAACAGCAGATTGGACCGGAACTCATGCAGTTCCACCAGAAGGTCCTGCTCCTTCAGATCGTGGACGCGCAGTGGAAGGACCACCTCCTCTCCCTCGATCACCTCAAAGAGGGCATCGGGCTGCGCAGCTACGGCCAGCGTGACCCCCTCGTCGAGTACAAGAAGGAGTCTTACAACCTCTTCCAGGCCCTGATGGATCGCATCGAGGAGGAAGCGCTGCGCTGGGTGTTCCTGTATCAGCCGGTGATGCGTTCCGATGAGCCTCCTCAGGGCTTCACCAACCAGGCGCCGGCAGGGCGGCTCGATGCCGGCCCGGACCTTCGGGCGGAGGAGCCTCCTTCCGAACGCCGACCCGCCCCCGTCTCGACCTTCGGCAAGGCCCGCACCCCAGCGCGAAATCTCACCTTCACGAGTTCGGCCGACGCGGCGCCCAAGCCATTCGGGGGCGCGGCCTCGCCCGAGTCCCAGGGAGGCAACGACGGCATCGTGAAAACCGTTCGCCGCGAGGGCGTCAAGGTGGGACGGAACGACCCCTGTCCGTGCGGATCGGGGAAAAAATACAAGAAGTGCCACGGCACAGAGTAGGAACCAGGGAAACCGATGAAGCGCCTCGAAACCCGCATCAGCGAAGGCCTCACTTTCGACGACATCGTCCTCGTTCCCCAATACTCGCAGTGCCTTCCCGCTGAGGTCGACGTGGTCACCCGACTCACCCGCGGGATCGCCCTCAACATCCCCATTGTGTCGGCGGCCATGGATACGGTGACCGAGTCTCCCCTCGCCATCGCTCTCGCCCAGGAAGGCGGGATCGGTTTCATCCACAAGAACCTTCCCATCGATGTGCAGGCGGCCGAGGTAGACAAGGTGAAGCGCTCCGAGGCGGGGATGATCGTCGACCCGGTCACGGTGTCTCCCGAAGCGCCGGTATCTGACGCGCTCGCGCTCATGGCCAAGTTCCGGATCAGCGGCGTGCCCGTCACGGATCACGGGCGCCTCGTCGGCATCCTCACCAACCGCGACCTGCGCTTTGAGACCCGCACGGCTTTGAAGGTGGCGGAGTTGATGACGCGCGATCCCCTCATCACGGTCCGGGTGGGCGCCACCCTCGACGAAGCCAAGGAACTCCTGCACAAGCACAAAGTGGAGAAGGTCCTGGTCGTGGACGAGCACAACAATCTCCGCGGCCTGATCACGGTCAAAGACATCCAGAAGCGAATCAAGTACCCGAACGCTTGCAAGGATTCGGCGGGCCGACTCCGGGTGGGTGGAGCGGTGGGCATCGCCGCGGACACGCTCGACCGCGTGCGCGCTCTCGTCGATGCCAAGGTCGACGTGGTGGCCATCGACACCGCCCACGGTCACACGAAGGCGGTCATCGAGATGATCGGACGGGTAAAGAACGCTTTCCCCGACCTCGAACTCGTGGCCGGGAACGTGGGAACCAAGGAAGGGGCCAAGGATCTGGTCTCGGCGGGCGTCTCTGCGGTGAAGGTTGGCATGGGTCCCGGTTCCATCTGCACCACGCGCATCGTTTCGGGGGCGGGCATGCCCCAGGTCACGGCCATCGCCGAAGCGGTCGAGGCCTGCGCCGACGCGGGCATTCCGGTGATCGCGGATGGCGGCATCAAGTTCTCGGGGGACATCACCAAGGCCATCGCCGTGGGCGCCGACTCGGTGATGATCGGCTCGCTCTTCGCCGGGGCGGAGGAAAGCCCGGGCGAGGTCATCCTGCGCCAGGGTCGGAGCTTCAAGACGTATCGGGGCATGGGCTCGCTCGGAGCCATGAAGGACGGGTCGAAGGACCGCTACTTCCAGTCCGACAGCGCGCCCCAGAAACTCGTTCCCGAGGGCGTCGAAGGCATCGTTCCCTACCGCGGCCTGCTCTCGACCATCGTCCAGCAACTGGTGGGCGGGGTGCGCGCGGGCATGGGCTATTGCGGTGTCCGCTCCATCAAAGAGCTGCAGACCCAGACCCGCTTCACCCGGATCTCCGTGGCCGGTCTCCGCGAGAGCCATGTCCACGATGTCGTGATCACCAAGGAATCGCCGAACTATCGCGTGGAGTGATATGAGATTCACGGGCCGGACCCGCGGGCTTCTCGGCCGCGCGGGCGCGATTGTGGCCGCCCTGGGCGTCTTAGCCTCGGGCTGCGCTGCCCCTGAATCCGCGATCACCTTCCTCGACGAGGAGTCGAATCTCTCCTTCGTCCATCCGCCCCGCTGGAACGTGGGTTTCGCTGAACAGGCGGGCCTGCGCTATCGGTATCTGACCGCGCCCAAGGTTGAGGGCGACGTCGAAGCGTTGTCTGTGACCTTCATCGCGCCCACCGCCGGCGCTTCGGTGGATGCCGTGGCAAGCGCCTACCTCAGTGGCGGTTCTGCGGTGGTGGCGACACCGGGAGCGCAGGCCAGTCACTGGTCGTTCAAGGACTCCAGCGGCGTGGCCTCCCGGCTACAGCTCTCCCCGACGAGCGGCGGCCGCTTCTTCGGGGCCTGGGTGCGCGGGTCTGAGGCGGCGATGAAGCGCTATGCGTCGCGAATCGACGCCGTGCTTGGATCATTGCGGGTCGAGGACCCCGCCCAATGGCCGGAGGAGAAGTTCGCGGGCATGGTCGCGCGCGCTCCCCAGGCCTGGACCCGCGGGAGCCGGCTCTCGAGCTCGCAGAGCGCCACCATGCAGTTCAAGTCGCTGCCTCTCTTCGTGGAACGCGGCTCCGCCATCCACGGTTTCGTGACCCTGTCGAAGGAACCCGTCCCGCCTCCGGGCGACCTGGAAGCTTTCAACAAGGTCGTCCGGGCCCGGGCCTCCGACACGGTGGCGGTCATCGAGCACCACCCCTGGCTCGCTCTCGAGGGGGTGAACCGCGCCGATGGCTACGTCACCTACATGCGCAGCGGGACCACCCTCACCTCAACCCGCATCCGCCGCTGGATCACGGTACGGAACGGCGCCGGTTTGACGTTCTCGTGCGAGGCCCGTGCCGACGCTTTCGACCGTCTCGACCCGTGGTGTCGGCAAATGGCCTACACCGTCCGGCTCGAGTAGCGCCCTGGCGACGGCGGGGCCAGGCGCTACTTCCCCGCCGCCACCACGATCGTTCCGACCTCCGCGGTTCCCGACGACTCGACGCAGCACAGGAAGGGATACTCACCCGCCCGCTCAAAGGTGACGTCGACTTCCAGGGGCTTGCCGGCGCGGACCCTCTTCTCAACATCCAGAGAGGGAACGGCGAAGCAATGGTCTCCCTCGCGCGCCGTCACCACGAAGTGGACAGTGCCGAGGGGAACGGAGATCCGGGCGGGCTCGAACCCGGTGGTGCCCACGGTGACACGCACCGTGTACATCTCGGCCGCCTCGGCCCGTGCGCCTCGCGAGGGATCGACCCCGCCGATGGTGAAAGCGGCGAGAAAAAGAAACGAGGCGATCCGAAGATCGCCTCGTTTGGACCGAACAGGGTTTATCACCCCGTCAGGTTAACGCCCTCCGCGGTTTCCAGAGAAACCGCCACCGCGCCCGCCGCCACCGCCACCGCGGGGACGATCGCCACCCCGGCCGCGGTCACGGTCGCCGCCACCCTCACGACGGGGCGGACGATCGCTGCTGCCTTCGGGCGGCGCCACCATGCCCTCGGGGAGAGGGATGAGCGCCTTCTTGGAGAGGCGGACCTTGCCCATCGGGTCGATGGTCAGGACCTTCACCATGACGGTGTCGCCTTCGGCGAGAACGTCGCGGACTTCGTTGACGCGCTCGTGCGCGATCTCGGAAACGTGGAGCAGACCGTCGGTGCCCGGCATGATCTCGACGAACGCGCCGAAGTCGACGATGCGGACGACCTTGCCCATGTACGTCTTCCCGAGTTCGACGCTCGCGGTGAGCTCTTCGATGATGGCCACGGCTTGCTGCGCGGCCTGCAGGTCGGTGGAGGCGATCAGCACGCGGCCGTCATCCTCGATCTCGATCTTGCAGCCCGTCCGCTCGGTGATGGAGCGGATCATCTTGCCGCCGGGTCCGATGACGTCGCGGATCTTGTCGACGGAGATCCTCACGGTGATGATGCGAGGCGCGTACACGCTCATCTCGGTGCGGTGGGTGGTCAGGGTTTCCGCCATCTTGCCGAGGATATGCAGACGCCCTTCCCTGGCCTGGGCCAGGGCTCGGGCGAGGAGATCGGCGGGCAGGCCGTCGATCTTGATGTCCATCTGAAGGGCGGTGAGGCCCTTCGCCGTGCCCGCGACCTTGAAGTCCATGTCGCCATAGTGATCTTCCTCGCCGGCGATGTCGGAGAGAACGACATACTTCTCGCCATTCGAAACGAGACCCATGGCGACACCCGCGACCGGAGCCTTGAGAGGCACGCCGGCATCGAGCATCGAGAGGGTGCCACCGCAGATCGAGGCCATCGACGAAGAGCCGTTCGACTCGAGGATGTCGGAGACGATGCGGATCGTGTACGGGAAATCCTCTTCCGAGGGAAGCATCTCGCGTAGCGCGCGTTCGGCCAACGCGCCGTGACCGATCTCGCGACGACCGGGGCCGCGGTTCGGGCGCACTTCGCCGACGGAGAACGACGGGAAGTTGTAGTGAAGCATGAAGCGCTTCTTGTGCTCGAGTTCCTGCACCGTGTCGATGATCTGCGCGTCCTCGCTGGTGCCGAGAGTGGCAGTGACAAGGGCCTGGGTCTCGCCGCGCGTGAAGAGCGCCGAGCCGTGGGTACGCGGAAGGACGGTGACTTCGGACGTGATCGGACGGATCTCGTCGAAGCGGCGGCCGTCGAGGCGGCGGCCACGCTCGAGGATCTCGCGGCGAAGGATGTGCTCGCGAAGCTGATCGTAGACCGTGGACACTAGGGCCTTCTTGGCCGCCTGCTCCTCGGTCAGGGTGGCGACGTACGCCTTCTTGACCGCGTCCATTTTCGCGTACATCTCGAGCTTGTCGCGCTTCTGCATCGCTTCGTAGAGCGGCGGCTCGAGGGCGGCCGCGATCTCGTGAGCAAGAGCGTGGTCGATTTCCTTCTTCGGGGCCTGGCGCTTGACCTTGCCCACTTCCGCCATCATCTGGCGCTGAACCGCGCAGATCACCTTGATCGCCTCGTGGCCGGCCACCAGGGCGCGCACCATGTCGTCTTCAGACAGTTCACGAGCGCTCGACTCGACCATGCAGATGGCCTTCTCGGTGCCGGCGACGAGGAGGTTTAACTCGCTCTTCGTCTTCATCTCTGTGCTGGTGGGATTGATATGGCACTGGCCGTCCCAGAAACCAACACGGACTGCGCCCACGGGCGTGTCGAAGGGAATATCGGAGATGCACAACGACGCCGAGGCGCCGATGAGGGCCAGAGTGTCCGACTCGTTCTCGAGGTCGGCGGACCAGAGGAGCGCGCTGATCTGCGTCTCACAGCCCCAGCCTTCCGGGAAGAGCGGCCGGAGCGGACGGTCGATCTGGCGGCAGGTGAGGATTTCCTTCTCGTTCTGCCGGCCTTCACGCTTGAAGAAGCCGCCCGGGATCTTGCCCGCGGCGAAATTGTTCTCGCGGTAGTCGACAGTGAGGGGAAGAAAGTCGATGCCCGGCTTCGGCTCCTTGGCCGCACCCGCGGCCACGAAGACCACGGTGTCCCCCATGCGGATCACCGTGGCGCCGTCGGCCTGCTTGGCCATACGGCCCGTTTCAATAGTGATCGGCGCGCGGCCGACCTGGATCTCATACCGTTTCATGGCCATTGTGCTTTTCTCCAGCGGCTAGGCGTTGCGGAGGGAACGAAAGAGAGGCGGGCGAGGGTCGAAGACCGGCGGGCAGCCAAAAACCTCCGAGGGACGTTTCGGAAGATCGGGCGCATGTGGCTCGCGGAAGAGCGTTCGCGAATGGCGGCTCAGCCCGTCCCGAGGGACTAGGGCTGATTCGTCAAACGCGAGGCCCGCCAGAACGGCCGGCGGGCATGGCTCCCTTTGGACTACTTGCGGAGTCCGAGTTTGACGATCAGGGACTGGTAGCGGGACGGCGTCTTCGACTTGAGATAGTCGAGCAGACGACGACGATGGCCGACCATCATGAGAAGGCCGCGGCGCGAGTGGTGATCTTTCGCGTGCGTCTTGAGATGTTCGGTCAGCTGGCCAATGCGCTCTGATAGAAGCGACACCTGGACCTCCGGAGATCCGGTGTCGGTGGCGTGCGCGCGGTTTCCCTCGATGAGGGTTGTCTTCTTTTCCTTGGTAAGGCTCACGTCTCTTTTTGCTCCTCCGAGCCTGCTTTGTTGTTCTTACAGCGTGATTTATCTTCGTTTGGAACTCGGGAGCTTACCACAGGGCGTTCTCCCTAAAACACACAGAACGGCTGAACCCGGGGACCATCGGCCTGCGCGAGGGCCACGAGCAGATCGTTGCCGTCACACACCCGAACCCGGCCCGAAAACGTCTCCCCGCTCCGGCGCGTGATCCCTCGGCCCAGGCGGATGTCGGCGGCCTGTTCGTCGTTCACCACGACCCGCGGCCAATCGGCCAGAATCCCGACCATGGGCTGAAGCGCGCCCGCGATCGACTCGGGAGTGAGCTCGTCGCCTCGAATGGCCGCCTCGATGGATGCGGTTCCGGACCTGGTCCGCCGCAGGGCCACGAGATGAGCCCCCACTCCCAGCGCGCGACCCAGATCCCGAGCCAGGGCTCGAATGTAAGTCCCGCGCGAGCAGGCGAAGCGGACCCGGGCCACGTCGCCCTCGAGGCCCAGCAACTCGGCCGCATGCACGTGCACCGCCACGGGCGCGAGTTCCACGTCCTCGCCGCGGCGCGCCAGGGCGTAGGCGCGTTCCCCCGCCACCTTCTTGGCCGAGAACGCCGGCGGCATCTGCTGAAGTTCCCCTAGGAAGAGGACGAGAGCCTCAGAGATCGCGCTCCCGGTGAACGCTTCGGTGGAGAGGCGTTCGCCTCGCATCTCGCCCTCGGCATCGTCGGTGGTCGTCTCGAACCCGAAGCGCAGGCTCGCTTCATACTCCTTGGCGTCGGTCCCACCCTGCTCCTCGATGTACGGGATCAGGCGCGTGGCCTTGCCCAGGCACAACACCAGGACGCCCGTGGCCATTGGGTCGAGGGTACCGGTATGGCCCACCCGACGAGTGCCCGCGATCCGACGCACCCGGGCCACGACGTCGTGGGAGGTCAGCCCCGCGGGTTTGTCGACGACCAGCAGTCCCGAGATGCCGGAATCGGGTTTCTCTGGACGGTGATTCAGAGGCGCCCCACCAATCAGTCGGCCTTCCGCGTCGGCGCATCGGCGCCGTCAGACTCTTCAGCCTCGCTCGGTTTCTCCAGGTCTCCCGCTTCCTGAGCCGCGGCCGCGGCGGCCGCCTCGGCCTCTTCCGCTTTCCAGCCGGCCATGATCTCGCCCACCCGCTCCGCGTTGTCGAGACCCTTGTCCTGGACGAACATGATCTCGGGCACGGTGCGCGTGCGCATCCGCTGGGACAGAAGCTTCCGCACGAAACCGCGGGAGTGATGGAGAGCGCGCATGGATTCGAGTTGCGTCTTCGCGTCGCCCATGGGCGACACGTAGATCTTGGCCACCGACTGGTCGACCGGCATCTCCACGCGAATCACGGTGACGAAACCGAGACGGGGATCGCGGATCTCGCGGGCGATGATCATGGCGACCTCGTCCCGGACCCCGTCGGCCACTCGCGATTTCCGGTGGTTCACAGCCATTGTCTTTGCTCCCCCGCACACACGACGCCCGGCGTCTCTTCCACCTCGCGAACAATTTCGTCGAGGGTCCGCTCGAGGGGCATGCGCTCGGTGTTCACGCCTACCACGGCGAGTGTCGCACGTTGCCACTCGTCATGGTGAGCGACCTCGGCGATCGAGACATTGTGGTTCTTCCGAACCCGGGTCAGGATCGACCGCAGGGGCTGCCGCTTGTCCTTGAGACTCTGCGACTCAGGAAAATGCAGCGCGATCTCCAGAAGGCCTATCACCATGGATTCAGGCCGGCCGCGTTCATCCGCCTATCACAAACTTTCTCTGTACTTCTCCATCACAAAGAACTCGATCACGTCGCCCGGCTTCACGTCGTTGAAGTCGATGATGCCGATGCCGCACTCCGTGCCCGCGCGCACTTCCGAAGCGTCGTCCTTGTGCCGCTTGAGCGACGCCACCTTGCCGGTGTGGATGACGATGTTGTCGCGGAGCAGGCGCACGCTGGCCTGACGGGTGACCTTGCCTTCGGTGACGATGGAGCCCGCGATGGTGCCGATCTTGGAGATCTTGAAGGTCTCCTGCACCTTGGCCTGACCGAGCACCACTTCCTTGAAGGCGGGAGCCAGGCGTCCTTCGAGGGCCTTGGTCAGGTCGTCGACGACGTCATAGATGATGGTGTAGAGACGAACCTCGATGTTGTCGCGCTCCGCGAACTCGGCGGCTTTGCGCTCGGGACGGACGTTGAAGCCGACCACGATGCCTTCGGAGGCGGCGGCCAGCAGCACGTCGCCTTCGTTGATAGCACCGACACCCGAACGGATGATGCGCAGGCGGATCTTCTCCTGCGGAATCTTCTTGAGCTGCTCGGTGAGCGCTTCAACGGAGCCCTGCACGTCGGCCTTCAGAACCAGCGGCAGTTCGATGGGGCCGTCGGTGGCGCCGGGCTTGGCGATGGCTTCGAGACGCACGCGCGACTGAAGGGCGAGCTGCTTGTCCTTGAGCTTCTGCTGCCGGAACGAGACGATGGTGTGAGCCTTGACCGAGTCCTCGACCACGAACAGCGAGTCGCCGGGCTCCGGAACATCGTCGAGACCCTGGATTTCCACGGGTGTCGACGGACCGGCCTCGCGCAGGCGTTCGCCGCGGTCGTTCATGAGGGCGCGGATGCGGCCGGAGACGGCGCCCGCCACCACCACGTCGCCGATGCGCAGCGTGCCGTCCTGAACCAGGATGTTCGCCACCGGACCACGACCCTTGTCGAGCCGAGCTTCGATGACTGCACCTCGCGCCGGCTTGTCGGGCATGCCCTTGAACTCGCCCATGTCCGCCTGCAGGAGGATCATCTCGAGCAGTGTGTCGAGGTTCTGCTTCTTCTTCGCCGAGACGTTCACGAAGACGGTCTGGCCGCCCCACTCTTCGCAGAGGAGGCCACGATCGGCGAGTTGCTGACGGATGCGGTCGGGCTGGGCTTCGGCCTTGTCGATCTTGTTGACCGCCACCACGATGGGCACGCCCGCCGCCTTCGCGTGATCGAGAGCCTCGAGGGTCTGGGGCATCACGCCGTCGTCGGCCGCGACCACCAGGACAACGATGTCGGTGACCCGCGCGCCGCGCGACCGCATGAGGGTAAACGCTTCATGGCCCGGGGTGTCGAGGAAAACCACGGCGCGGTCGCGCACGTCGATCTTGTAAGCGCCGATGTGCTGGGTGATGCCGCCGTGTTCACGCTCGGCCACCCGGGTTTCGCGGATCGCGTCGAGGAGTGAGGTCTTGCCATGGTCGACGTGACCCATGACCGTGACCACGGGAGCCCGGGGGACTGAGCCTGCGGTGTTCTCCACCTCGCTCTGTTCCTGGACCACTTCCTCTTCATACGAGCGCACGGTGGCGTCGTAGCCGAATTCGCGGCAGACGTCCTGGGCGATCTCGATGTCGAGGGTCTGGTTGACCGTCAGCATCAGACCCTTGCCGATGAGGTACTTCAGGATGTCGCGATTCTTGGCGTCGGGCATGCGTTCCGACAGTTCCTTGACCGTCACGCCTTCGGTGATGGTGATGGGGCGCAGCGGCCCCGTCCACTTCGGACGCTCCTGGGCCACGATCGGCGCGATTTCGCGTGCGCCCTTGTCGCGCGTCTGTCGGCGCGCGCCGATGCCCGGGCGGTACATGCCGGGACGATTGCCGGGCGACGGCTGGGAGGTTGGGGAGGGCGGACCGCCGGGGCGGCCGGCGGGGCCGGTTGTGGTGGGCGCCGTGGCGCCGCGAACTCCCGGCGTGCCGCCGCGAAGACCGGGGCGCTGGGGAGGCGCGCCGGGTCGGGTGGCCACGCGATGCTGCCCGGTGGTCCGGGTCGGCGAGGCGATCGGTCGGATGGCGCGGATGATCGGCGCAATAGGCTTGACCACCAGCGGCGCCTGCGGTGCGGCTGGTTCGCCGGACGCGTC
>CXWL01009454.1_pt1 | contig 39478 bp, 37 predicted proteins | sample 590931 | NCBI WGS metagenome assembly CXWL01 (sample SAMEA3498368, study PRJEB10139) | groundwater metagenome | biome: water well; material: biofilm material | place: Germany | collected 2015-04-27 | reverse complement strand
ATCACATAACCCGGACATTTCTACTATGGGAGAAAGAGGACATTTCTAAATTGGGTTGACAATGGACCGCAGAGACATTGTGATACATAGCCATCGCCCGCTACAATCATTGTCCTTGTGCACGGTGTTCGAATGTTCGGGGCATCCCGCCGCAGGTCTGTCAGATGAAGGTGTCGGGTGAGTATGCGCCCATGAGCGTCCCATGAAAGGTGGAATGAACGGCTCGAAGACGATCCCTCGTGGTACACAGTTCGCCCAGTGTGCGGCCTGCCTGCTGCAACCCCATTGTCCGTTGCCGACAGTGGCCAAGGGCTCCGGGTGCTCTAGCGCGACCCCTGTTATCCAGACGAGGTATCGCGCCGGACAGCATATCATCAACGAAGGAGAACCGGTGATCGGTCTCCATGTGCTCTGCGACGGCTGGGCGACAGTGACGAAAAACGTTGGGATGGAACAGGACGATCTTACGATACATATCGTAGAAGCGGGGGGGCTGTTGGACATCGGCGATAACCTGGCTTCATTCCCTGCATATTCCGGCGCCGTGAAATCGTTGACGAATTCGACCGTGGCGTTTATCAGGAGCGATGAGTTTGCGAGGCGTCTGGAGACAGACCAGACATTTTCCAGCAAGCTCCTCCGGCTCGTTGCCAAGTAATTGCACGCGCTTGAGGAACAATACGTCGTTCGCCTTTCCCAAGATGCTGCCAGCCGCATCATCCATGTGCTGTTGGAGTTCGCCAAGCCGTACGGGTTGGAGCTCAGTAAGGCTGTCACGTTGCCCCTGAAGCTAAGCCGATCGTCGCTGGCTGAGATTGTCGGGACGACTCCGGAAACCATCAGTCGTGCGATCTCCAAGCTCAAGCAACATCGCCATCTTCTCGAAACGGAGCGAGAGACCATCATCCCTGACATCGAACGTCTGCGCTCCCTCATTCGACCGTCGGCCTGACAGCCGGATCCGGCCTCTGCTCTACCACCTTCTCTCATTCTCTCATCCTCGCCCAACGGACTCTTGGATGCGCTGAGCCTTCCAGGAGGCGTCAGGAAACGGAGCGTTCGGCAAGACAGTCCACGGGGCCGTCCCTTACCCGATCGCGTTTTTCATACCCAATCAAGTTTAGGTACGAACAGGCCGAAAAGATACGTGAAGAACGTAACTACTCAGGTAGGTAGGCTGAAGGCTTCTAGCCTGAAGGTTTTGATGCGAGATAATTTATCGCCTTCAGCCAGAAAACCTAAGTAGTTACCAGGCAACTCAATAGTAACGGCATGTCCGATCTCAAGGGGGTCAGGTGGAGCAACGTTGCCTACAGACGAGCATTCCTTAAGGCTCAGCATCGGATGCGCAGTGCTGGTTGTGCCGGCGCGCTTGCTCACCACATCCTCTGTCTGTCGCTCATGCGAGCATGTGTCGTAACGAGGCAACTCTATGGTGAGACCGCAAAGCCGTTCCTATACTCGTTGGCTGCCGGCGCTGATCGTCGCCATGACAGTGTGTACGCTCCTGATAGGGGGCTTCGCCCTCCATGTTGTCGAAAAGGACATGGTGACCTCCGCAGGCCAGAGCCTCACGTTGGCAGCCGTCGATATCGCGGACAAGCTCGACATGCACATGGCCGAGCGCTTCGGAGATATTCAGCTGCTCGCACGATCATTGGTGTTTCAGGGGAACGATCATGCGGCGAAGAGGCAACGGCTCCTCGCCTTACTGGAGACCTATCCCGTCTATCGCTGGGCGGGAGTTACCGATGAAAAAGGCCGGCTCCTGGCTGCGACAGACGAGGCCAGCAAGGGCCGCGATCTGAGTGATGAGCCTGGCTTCCTGGCTATGCGGACGAGACAACAAGCAGTAGTCCAGGATGCGGTACCCGACGACGAGGGGGTTTTCGTGGTCACGTTTGTGAGCCCACTCCATGACGCGCGCGGCCGGTTTCTGGGAGCGGTAATCAGCCAAGTAGGATTGCCGGTTCTGGAGGATGCCTTCGCACGTTCTGTCAACGCGTTGCAGACGCAATGGGGAACGGGAGCGCGCATCGAGTATCAGTTTCTGGATCATGACGGAAATGTGTTCGTCGATTCGCTGTTGAGAGAAGAGGGCCGTGTCAATCTGAAACGCATGAGTCTGCCCTCGGCACAGTTGTTCGATACGGCCCCGGCCGGATTCGTTGAAGAGCAGCATGGTCGCCGGCAGGTCGAGGTCGTAACCGGGTATGCTCAGACCAAGGGGACAGAAGATCTCAAGGACCTGCGGTGGGGCGTGTTGGTACGCGTGGACCGGAGCGACATCCTGGTTCCCATCAGGGCCCTCATGTGGAAGGTCGGGGCGGCTGGCCTCGTCCTGGTCCTGCCGCTGGCCGCAATCCTCATCTGGAGTATCACCCGCCTCACGCGCTCCTGGAGGGTGGCGGATGAGCAGCGCGCCATGGCACAGGCGGCAGAACACAAATTTCACACGCTGCTGGAGGTGGCGCCGGACGCCATTGTGATGACCGATGTCCAAGGCACCATCCGGATGACCAATCGGCAGTTGGACCTGGTATTTGGCTATGCGGCAGGCGAGTTGATCGGCCAATCCATCGAGGTGCTGGTTCCTGAGTCTGCGCGGGACAGACATCGCGCGCACCGCGCGCGCTTTCACGAGTCGCCCAAGCAGAGGCCGATGGGGAAAGCCCACCGTCTGACCGGGCGTCGAAAAGACGGGACTGTGTTTCCGATCGATACCAGCTTAAGCTATGCTGAGACGAAGGAAGGCTCATTTGCAATGGCGGCCGTGCGCGATATGTCTCAAGAACGAATGGAGGAGGCCGAGCGGGAGCGCCTTAGTCGTGATATTCGTCTCTTACTGGATTCGTCGGTAGGAGGGCTGTATGGCATCGATAATCACGACCGCTGCACCTTTATCAACCGGGCCGGTGCAAAACTGTTGGGGTATCAGCCGGACGAGTTGCTCGGCAAGGACATGCATGAGCTTATACATCACTCCCATAAAGATGGTTCTCCGCACCCCCTTGACGAATGCCCCATCTACCGCGCAGGGCAAGGGGGACAGGGAGTCCAGATCGATGACGACGTGTTATGGCGGCGAGATAGGACGTCCTTCCCGTCCGAGATTGCATCGCGCCCCATCTACGAGGCCGGTGTGTTGAAAGGTGCGGTGGTGACCTTTGCCGACATCACCGAGCGCAAACAAATCAGTGAGACCCTGCGACTGAGTGAGGAACGCCTTCAGATCACGCTTGACGTCGCTACCGACGGTCTCTGGGACTTTAACCTTCCAACGATGCAGGCCTTCTACAGTCCAAGCTGGATCCGCCTTCTGGGCCTTGAGGGCCAGGACATTCCCCTGAACAATATGGCCGACTGGAAATGCCGCATTCATCCGGATGATCGCCCCCTAGCTGAGCAGGCATTGCTCGATCATCTGGCAGGGAGGACCGCCACGTATGAGGTTGAGCACCGCGTCCGCCACCGCTCAGGAGGATGGACGTGGTTCGCGATGCGCGGACAAATCACCCATCGGGATAAGCAGGGCCGCCCTTTAAGGATGATGGGCACAATGGTTAACATTACGGTGCGGAAGGAATCACAGCAGGCTCTCACCGCCTACGCGAAGGAGCTGGAACAGCTCAATCAGTCTCTCGACATCGCGCTCAATCAGGCGGAAGCTGCCACGGAAGCCAAGTCCACTTTTCTGGCCACCATGAGCCACGAAATCCGCACCCCCATGAACGGCGTCATCGGCATGACCGGCCTCCTGCTCGATACGGACCTCACGCCGGAGCAGCGGGAGTTCGCCGAGACCGTCCGCAGTAGCGGAGAGCACCTGCTCACCGTCATCAACGACATCCTCGACTTTTCCAAGATTGAAGCCGGCAAGATGAACTTGGAGATCATCGACTTCGACCTTCGCACGGCAGTGGACGAATCAGTGGACCTGGTGGCCGAGCGCGCATCCAGCAAGGGGTTGAACCTGGCCTGCCTCTTTCACGCTGATGTGCCAACAGCCCTTCGCGGCGATCCAGGACGGCTCCGCCAAATCCTGCTCAACCTCATGGGGAACGCCATCAAGTTTACGGAGCAGGGTGATGTGGTGCTGTCCGTCACGCTGATGCACCAAACCGATACCGATGCCACGGTGCGGTTTGAGGTGCAAGATACCGGCATCGGCCTGTCCCCTGATGCGCAAGGGCGCCTGTTTCAGTCGTTCAGTCAAGCCGATAGCTCGACGACGCGCAAATTCGGCGGTACAGGATTGGGGCTTGCCATCTGTAAACAGCTCACGGAGCTCATGGGTGGCCAGATCGGTGTGGACAGTAAGCTTGGCGAAGGGAGTACCTTCTGGTTCACGGTTCAGATCGGCAAACAGCCGCAGGCTACAGCCTCGGTGGCGGCCATGGCGTCCCAGGATTTGCGAGGGCTACAGTTCTGCATCGTGGATGACAGTCCCATCAACCGGCGCATTCTGGAATCCTATGCCACGAAATGGGGTGCTCGGTGCCTCATCGCGGAGGATGGCCGGCAGGCCCTGGCGGTGTTGCGCAAGGTGGCGGCACAGGGGTACGTGTGCGATTTCGCCATCATTAATATGCAGCTGCCAGGGATGGACGGCCTGGAACTGGCCAGGGTGATCAAGGCCGATCCGATGCTGGCGCCAACCAGGCTCGTTCTATTGACGCATCAGGGCCAGCGTGGCGATGCCCAGGCGGCGCATACAGCCGGATATGCCGCGTATCTCAGGAGGCCGGTGCGTGAGTCGCAACTGTATGAGTGTCTCGTCACTCTGTGCGCATTATCCGCGTCGGCTACCGCCCGAGAGGGCCAATCCGCGGACCAGACCGCGCGACCCGCGTTGGTTACGCGTCATAGTTTGGCCGAGGCGAAGGCACAGGCCACCGCGAAGATTCTGGTCGCCGAGGATAACGTCGTGAACCAGAAGGTCGCCGTACGCATGCTGGAAAAGTTGGGCTATCGTGTGGATCTCGTGGCCAACGGCCTGGAGGTCCTCGAAGCGCTCTCGCGCATCTCCTATGACGCGGTCTTGATGGATTGCCAGATGTCGGAGATGGATGGGTTCCAAGCCACGCGCCTGATTCGCGAACGCGAATCAGCGCGAGGAAATGCGGAATTAAGAATTCAAAATGATGAGTTGACCCTTGCTGCATCTTCTTCCTCCATTCCTCATTCCCCATTCCCCATTCAGCAGTCCCAGCGTATTCCCATTATTGCCATGACGGCGAATGCCCTGTCGGAGGATCGAGACCGGTGCCTCGCAGCCGGCATGGACGACTACCTGAGTAAGCCTGTGCAACCCAAGGTGTTGGCAGAGGTCCTTGCGCGCTGGGTCAGTGCGCCGGCCTCGATTTCCAAGAAAACAGATGACCGTCCGCTGCAGAGAGCCTCTGGCGAGGCGGCCTGAAGATTACCCGAGCAGCTCGGCGGTCTGGAACCCGTGACCCCGTTGTCTCCACGCTAGTATAGGAGACGGTAAGGAACGAGCACGATGTCAATTCTGATCATTGAGGACAATCCGGTCAACGCGAGGCTGATAACGCTCATGCTGCATGCTGAGGGGTACCAGACCGTGCTGGCCGGGAATGGTAAAGAAGGACTGGCAAAGGTGACTGAGACACCAGACATACAGATGATCATCACCGATTACATGATGCCGGAAATGGATGGACTGGAGTTTATTGGGAAGGTCAGGGCCTTGCAGGCCTTCAACCATATTCCCATTATTGTCGTATCGGCCCATGCCGATCTTGCAACCGTCAAGCGGGCGAAGGGCTTACATTGCGATGGCTTTCTGGTCAAACCCATCGACAAGAGACAACTGATCAAGCAGGTAGGGCAGCTCTTGCACAATCAGCCACAAGTGCTTCTTGGTAAAAACAAAGCGATGGACAGATTGGACCTTGGGCTGGCGGAATATCACGAACTGCTCAATACATTTGCGGCCCAATTGGCCGCAACCACCCCGATTGTGGTGTTGGAACAAGAAGACTCGGACGAGCCTATTTCCGAGAATCTAGGCCGGTTGCTCAAGGAACTTGCGGAAAGTGGGTCCACGGTGGGCGCCGATAAATTCGTACTGCTGCATTCGAAGTGCATGGGACGCGGCCTGCCGGCCCGATCGCAATGCCCTGCCCTGTTAAGGGCGCTGCAAGAATTGGAACTGGCGCTCCTGGCATACCTACAGTCTCAACCGAATGCCGTATCGAGGAACTGACACAGCATGATGACGTGCAGAGATGTGAAGAGACACCGCTTCTTGGCATGGCGTGCGTCAGGAACGATTCATTATCCTTCTTGCAAGGCACGACCAGATGTATAAAGTTCGGAGTTCGAAGATGCGGAAACCTCGAGCGTTTAGCGTCGAACCCTTGCCCATCGCGCGTTCCTCTCCTCCCGCCGAATACCCCGCCGCTTTTCCTCTCCCAGTTCATCGGTTATACGGACGCCCACCCGCCTGTCTCGCAGGCAGGGGCGACGATCAAGAAACTCAACAAATAGACCGATAGAACCATAGCGACCCAGGGGCTGAACTATCGTTGCGTTCCCTGTGTGTTCTGAAGCGTACTACGTCTCCGGCGCATGCGGCATTGCACGATTGAGACGTTGGTGGACTCTGTCGATAAACCAATAGTTAAGAATCGACGGCTGCCAACCGATAGAGTAACAGCCCTGGTGTTCGTGCGCCGGGCATCAGCATGCCGCAAAGAAGAGGAGCCTCGCCCGTTATGGAGTACTCGATCACAGCAGAAGAATTCCAGCAGTTTCGCACGTTGATTTACGATGAGAGCGGGATTTCCCTGGGCGAACAAAAAAAATCGCTCTTGGCTTCCCGCCTCTCGAAGCGGCTGCGCGATCTTGACCTAGGGACCTTCTCGGAATACTACGCGAAGGTGACGGAAGATCAGACGCGCGAAGAATTCACCAGGCTGCTGGATCTGATCTCGACGAACAAGACGGATTTCTTTCGTGAGCCCAAGCATTTCGACTTTCTCCGCGACCGGATTCTTCCCGGACTGGAACACGTCAAACGGATCAGGATTTGGTCCTCGGCCTGTTCGACGGGGGAAGAGCCCTATACGATCGCCATGACGCTGTACGAAGGTGTGGCGAATCCTGAGCGGTGGGATTTCAAAATCCTGGCCTCGGACCTCTCGACTCGTGTTCTTGCCAAGGCGTCTTCCGGCATCTACGACGACGATCGCTTTCGCGATGTCCCGCCGGAATTCATCCAGCGTCATTTTCTTCGCGGGCGCGGTGAGCAAGCCGGGGTCTATAAAGTGAAACCGCACCTTGCGAGCGCGATTACGTTCCGGCGCTTGAATTTGATGGACGATTATTTCCCCATTAAAAACCCGCTCGATCTGATTTTCTGCCGGAACGTCATGATCTATTTCGACCGCCCGACCCAGGAAACGCTCGTGAACAAGTTTCATCGCTACTTGAATCCAGGCGGTTACCTGTTCATCGGTCATTCCGAAAGCTTGCAGTGGGTCACCCACCCCTTCAAGTCGATTGCGCCGACTATCTATCAGAAGGCGGCGTGAAGCGTCATGCGTGAAGCGTGAAGCGTTGGGTGCGGGCGTGAAGCGCAGGACGAGATGCGAAGGGCGCGTGAAGCGTTAGACGTGAAATGTTCGAATCCGGAAACGAACGACGCTTCACGTGTCACGACTTACGCTTCACGTCCGCAGCAGTTTCTGTACATCGCGCTAGGCTCTTGTGCTGAACTGGAAACGCAGGTGGAGATCGCGATAGACCTTGGATATCTGGACCGGAAAGATCGGGATCGATTAGTCGAGGATGCTGCGGAACCTGATCAAGAAACTATAGGCCGGCCCGCGTTCTAACATTGAAGGACTTTTGCTGTGACTCTTTTGCCCGATACGCTTCACGCTTCACGCTTCACGCCGGACGACGATTCCTTCGCCCACATCCGTCGGATGCGCGACAATCGTTTTCCTCATGAGATCGCCTCGATTCTCCCCGGAGAGTTCTTTGTCAGCCGGGAGCCGATGGTCGTCTACACAGTTCTTGGCTCCTGCATTTCGGCCTGCATCCGCGACCCGATTATCGGAGTGGGCGGCATGAATCATTTCATGCTTCCGGAGCCAAAAGAGCACCAGTCTGGCGATTCCTGGGGTGGTGAATCCACCCGGTATGGGTCGTTCGCCATGGAATCGTTGATCAATGAGATTCTCAAACGCGGCGGGCTGAAGAGCCGCCTGGAAATCAAACTCTTCGGCGCCGGCAAGATCTACGAAGGCAATATCGATGTGGGCGCGAACAATGCCACGTGGGTGATCGGGTACTTGAAGAGCGAAGGGCTCGCGACCGTCAAGACCGATCTCGGCGGTGTCTTTCCGAGAAAAGTCTATTACTTCACCGATTCTGGCCGAGTCTTGATGAAGAAAATCGAGCGGGTCAAGAACCGTACGATCTACGAACGGGAGAACCAATATGCGGCGCAGATTAAGCAGCGGGAACAGCAGTCGGTGGAGGATGTCACGCTCTTCTGAGCTGCGTGAAGCGTCGTTCGTGAAGCGTGAAACGCATGACGAGATGGGAACGACGCATGACATGTCCGATTCCGGAACGAGATACGCTTCACGCTTCACGTTTCACGAGATACGGAGAGCCCCATGCCAAAGATTCGCGTGTTGACTGTTGATGATTCAGCGTTGATGCGGCAGGTGCTGGCGACGCTTCTCTCAAAAGACCCTGGGATCGAGGTGATCGGGTCTGCTCCCGACCCCTTTATTGCCCGTGAAAAGATTAAAGCATTGAATCCAGATGTAATTACGCTCGATGTCGAAATGCCGAAAATGGATGGGCTGACTTTCCTGGAGAAGTTGATGAAGGGACACCCGATGCCGGTCGTGATGGTGAGTTCACTGACCGAAGCGGGTTGTCAGACCACGATGCGGGCCTTAGAACTGGGCGCCGTCGATTTTATTACCAAGCCCAAGATCGATCTCCGGGAAGGCATGGAGGAGATCGCTCAGGATCTGATCGAGAAGGTCAAGGCCGCAGCGCAGGCGAAAGTGAGGGGGACGGGGGTAACGGGTAAGGGGGTCGCGGCGACCCCTATGTCTGGGGCCGCCATGATCAAGACGACCGACACCATTATCGCGATCGGCTCCTCCACGGGAGGCACGGAGGCGGTGAAGGATGTGCTGATGGCTCTGCCGCCAAATACGCCCCCAATTGTGATTACCCAACACATGCCGGAGCGGTTTACGAAAACCTGGGCTGACCGGATGAATCAGCTCTGCCGCATCTCGGTCAAGGAAGCTGAAGACGGCGACAGCGTCCTGCCAGGGCATGCTCTGATCGCGCCAGGCGGGTATCACATGACACTTGTTCGGAGCGGCGCCCGGTACACGGTGCGAATCAACCAAGATCCTCCGGTGAATCGCCATCGTCCATCGGTGGATGTGATGTTTGCTTCGGTCGCCGAGTACGCCGGGGCCAACGCAGTCGGAGTTATTCTCACCGGCATGGGGGGCGATGGCGCGAAGGAAATGTTAACGATGAAACAGGCCGGTGCGTTTACGATCGCCCAGGACGAAGCCAGCTGCGTGGTCTTCGGTATGCCGAAGGAGGCGATCAAGCTTGGCGGGGTGGACAAGGTATTGCCGCTGGGGGAGATTCCCGCGGCAATTGTGAGCTATGTTTCCAAGCTCTAAGAAGTTGAGAGTTTCTAGTTTCAGGTTTCAAGTTTTCTGAGGGTTTTTTCTGACAACATGAAACTAGAAACCAGAAACAAACAACTCCGGTCGAAGCAGTGAGTCCGTTTATTCATCTGCGCAAGAAAGGACGATGTCATGCAGATTAAAGAACGCGTTGAGCCACATGGAATAATTTTGGATATCGAGGGCGATTTGACCTATGCCAATCGATCGGCCTTTAAGGCGGCGACCGACAAAGTAAAACAGGCCGGTTGCCGGCATCTCATTCTGAACATGGAGCAGGTGCGATTCGTAGACAGCGCGGGACTCGGGCTGTTGGTGCTTGTGTCGCAAAGCTTCAAGCATATTCAGGGCCAAGTCGGCATCCTGAAACCGCAGAGCTATGTGAGGGAAATCATGAGTCTGTCGAATATTCCAAAAATGATCCCGATCTATGAGAGTGAGGATGACGCGCGCATCGCGCGCGCGGCATAGGCTGGTCAGGAGGACGAAACGTATGACTTCACCTGCAACGACAGGCATCCGGCAGGCTGCAAACACGCCGGCGCAACCTCAGATTCCCTGCGCCACCATCCTCCTCGTGGAAGACGATCTGGTTACCAGGGCTGCCATGGCCGCCCGGTTGACGCGTCTGGGATACCGGGTCCTTGAGGCGGAGAACGGGCCGGCAGGTCTCGATGTGGCAGTGCGTGAACGACCGGATCTTCTCATCGTCGATTGGATGATGCCGAAGATGGATGGGCCGACATTCTGCGAAGCGGTGCGCCGCGATCCCCTTTTGAAATCCAGCCAGATTCTTCTCATGACATCTCATGACAAACCGGCGCAGATTGCCGAAGGGTTGGTACGAGGCGCCGATGACTTTCTGAGCAAGTCTGCCAGTAAGCAGGAATTGACGGCCCGTGTGCTGTCGGGTTTACGCACCAGCCGATTGGTCCGAGAGCTGGAAACGACAGGCGAGAAACTGGAATCCTCCATGTCCCTGCTCCAAGCGAAGCAGGCGGAGATGGAAGCAGATCTTCAATCGGCAGCCGATTTTGTCCGCTCGATGCTTCCCGTGCAAGGGAGTCCCGTTCAAGGCGTTTCACTCGCCTGGGAGTATCAGCCGGCGCTCACATTGGGAGGCGACCTCTTTGGCGTGATGGCGATCGATGCAGAGCGTCTTGGCCTCTACATTCTGGATGCGTCGGGGCATGGGGTTGCCGCAGCGCTGCGATCTGCCTCCCTGATGACATTTCTGCGGGTGGAAAACATGGTGCAGCTGATCGGCTCATACGATCCTGAGCGGGTGTTGTTCGAAGCCAACCGGCGGTTTCCCTTGAGCGCCGAGGGAGACTATTTCACCCTGTGGGTGGGACAACTCCATTTGCCCACGCGCAGCCTGTCCTATGCCTCAGCCGGCCATCATGGCGTACTGCTAAGTCCGGCTGAGAGGCCCTGTCGATGGCTCACGCGCCCCTCGTCTCCCCTCGGATTCGACCCAGGCGCGACCTTTTCCAGCGACCAGATCACGTTAGCCGTGGCCGACCGACTGTTCTTGATGAGCGACGGTATATACGAAGCGTCATCCCCGACTGGGGAACCGTGGGGACGCTGGCGGTTCCAGCAGTCGATCGAAACACAGAGACGGTCGTCATTGCCCGCCACGATTTCCCATTGTTTCACAGAGGCTAGGCGATGGCATGAACAGTGCGACTTTTTCGATGACGCTGCGGTGGTTGGGCTGGAGTTTACTGTCTGATCGAAGAGGGCGATTCATGGAGACGGGCGCGGCGATCGATTTATCCGAGGCCTTGAGCCGCGTGGATGGGGATTGGGATTTTTTCCTGACTTTGGCCGGGATGTTTTTGGAGGAGAGTCCGAAGGAGGCTGCGGCAGCTCGCGCGGCTCTGGAGCGGCAGGATGGCGCGGGGTTGGCAGCGGCTGCGCACAAGCTCAAGGGTTCGGTCTTGGAGATCTGCGCCCCTCGTCTCTTCGAAAACACGAAACGGTTGGAGGACTTGGGGCGGCGGGGTGAGTTTGCCGAGGCCTCCTCGGTCTGCGAGGATGTCGAGGCCTGTTTGGCCGAGGTGCAGGATGCGCTTCGCAAATTGATCGCAGGAGGATTTCATTCATGAGCGTCACGATTGGATCGTCCACACCGGCGCGTACCTTACTGGTCGTGGCCGGTAATGCCGATACCCAGACGGTGATTATGGAGCATGCGAAGGCGCAGGGGCATTCGGTCATTTCCGCTGCGACTCCCGAAATCGGGGTAGAGACATTCGATATGACGCATCCGGATATCGTGATGATCGATCTCTTTCCCCCCGAGCAAAATGGGATCGGCTTGGTAAGACAGATTCGTGAGCGTCGTCCGTCTTGCCCCGTCGTGCTTCTTACCGATGCAGGCCATGTCGAGTCGACGATGGCGGGGTTGCGGGCCGGGGCGCTCGATTATGTGGAGCAGCCGATTCACGAAGATACACTCGCGCTGGTGTTGCAGCGGGCGATCCACTCGTTACCGGCCACTGTGGATAAAGCGCCGGGGGTCGACCGGCTGGAGTATGTGCTTGTCATGGGCTGCGATCCGAACTATGTCGAGAGCACAGTGACCTGGCTCGTTCAAGGGACTGCCATGGGACTGGTGGAAGCGCGACAGCTCCATCTTCGAGCCGCGCTGCAAGAACTCATTATGAATGCAGTCGAGCATGGCTCTCTCGAACTCGAATATCATGACAAGATGGAAGCGATGATGAATGACCGGTATGATGAGCTGATCGAGGAACGGCGGCAGGATCCTAGATTGAGCAATCGCTTGGTCACTATCCGTGCGATCTACGATAAAAGACAACGGCGACTGACGTACAAGATTGCCGACGAAGGAAAGGGATTCGACTGGCAATCGCGTGTGAAATCTGCTCTCGACGTGTGCCCTCCCGGCGATGCCAGCGGACGAGGCATTTTTCTCGTCAAGTCGTTCTTTCCCGACCTCTCATACAACGAGAGGGGAAACGAGGTTATGTTCACCGTCTCGCTGGGATGATGGCGGGCGCAGGCGGAATGTGGAATGATGAATGTGAAATGATGAATTGGCAGATTCAGACTCGACTTGAGGATCTCCGACCATTCACCATTCAAAATTCAATATTTAACATTTGAAAACTGAGGTCTCATGGATACTACAAATCTTGCCGGCTCCAAATTGCGGATCCCGAACGATCCAATGTATCGCTTGTTGCGCGAAGGCTGTATTAAAGAATTCAACGTGAAAAAGGCGTCCGGGGAGAAGACGGACTTGCGGAATTGCGACCTGCGGGGCCTCGATTTACGAGGGTTGGATGCAGGTGGGTTGGATTTCAGCGACAGTTATTTTCGCCAGGCGGATTTACGCAGTGTCGATTTCCGAAATACGAGGCTTGAAGGCGCCAGCATCAATGGCGCGAAAATTTCAGGCGCCTACTTTCCAGCGGAATTGACGGCCAGCGAAATCGAACTGTCCCTTCTTCACGGCAGCCGAATGCGGTACAGTTCTGGAAAATGAACCGCGCCACAGCCTTCGGCGGGGCGCTTCATTTGCGCGAGCCGTGCGAGGCATGCGAGACTCGCGAGAAAAGTGGGACGGGTGAGACGGGGGAAGAAGTTGCGAGTTCTAGGTTTTGAGTTTCTGGAACTTCGTGTCGCGCTTTTCCCGCTAGTCTCGCCTGTCTCGCTTGAGTAAGGCTTCGAGTCAGAGGTAGACGATGGACTGTGTGTTGTTGCGACATGGCATAGCGGTGGAGCGGGATGAATGGGAAGGATCGGAAGCCGATCGTCCGTTGACTGAGCAAGGGGCGAAGCGCGTCGCCCAGGTGGTGGCAGGGTTAATTCGGCTTGATGTGCAGCCGACTCATATCTTGTCGAGCCCCTTGATTCGAGCGATCGAGACAGCGAAGATTGTGCGCCGCTCTCTGCGGGTTCGTTCCGCAGTGCAAATCGTCGATGAACTGTTACCGGATGCGCCTCCCGATCGGCTCCTATCCATCCTTCACAATCTTCCGCCGGAGTCCTCAGTGCTTTGTGTCGGTCATGAGCCGCAGTTGGGTATGGCTGTAAGTGTCCTGCTGTCCGGGCGGGCCACTGCATCGTTTCCCATGAAAAAGGCCGGGGCCTGTCTGATCGAGTTGTCGATTCCGGAGAAGCCTGGCCGAGGCGTCCTTCGCTGGTGGCTCACTCCTGATATGTTGAGGGAGATGGGGAAGTAGAGATGAATGGGGAATTAGGAATTATGAATGAGGAATGAATGGGCCTGAAAAATTGAAAGAGAAGCGCTGAGTTTTGAATTAGTTCCTGATAATTCCTCATTCCCCATTCATAATTCCAAATTCCACATTTCTCATCCTCTCCCCGCCGTCCTACTCAGAATTCCTCATTCCTAATTCATAACTCAGCACTATTTTCAGAGGGCGGTTTGCCGGAGATGTATTTCTGGCGGAGCAATTTTGTGAGGTAGGTCCGTTGAAGGCCGAGTTCTTCGGCTGCTTTTGTTTGGTTCCATCCGTTCCTGCGCAACGCTTCTTCGATGATCTTTCGGCTGTAGGCATCGATGCTCTCATGGTAATGACGGGGAGGAGATTCGGTATCGGCCTGCGAAGGGAACGGCGAATCTGGGAGATGCAGGTACGCGGGCTCAAGGGTCTCCTCTGGGCACAAGATTGCCGCGCGCATCAGTACGTTTTCAAGTTCGCGTATGTTGCCAGGCCACTGATACTGTTGCAGCGCCCGTGCGGCATGGTCACTGAGGGCGCAGGAGCGATGAATCCCTCTTCTGACTGCGCAATCGAGGAAATGCCTGGCGAGGGCAGGGACATCGTCCATTCGTTCACGCAGGGGCGGGAGTGTGAGGGTGATCACCGCGAGCCGGTAGTATAAATCCTCGCGAAACGCGTTCTCATGGATCGCGCGCCGTATATCTTTGTTGGTGGCCGCAATGAAACGCACATTGGTGTGAACCGGCTGGGTTCCGCCCACACGATAGAAGGTCTGGTCCTGGAGGACTCGCAGCAGACGGCTTTGTAGTGGGAGCGGCATATCCCCGATTTCATCGAGAAATACCGTTCCCCCTTCTGCTACCTCGACTTTGCCCGGTTCCCGTTTGAACGCTCCGGTAAAGGAGCCCTTTTCATGACCGAACAGTTCGTTCTCGAGGAGTTGCTCCGGCAATGCCGCGCAATTGACCGTGACGAAAGGTTTCGAGCGGCGTGGACTCCAACGATGAACAGCGCGGGCTACAACTTCCTTTCCTGTGCCGGTCTCACCGAGCAGGAGAACGGTCACGTCTGACTGTGCCGCTTGTTTGGCGATGGTGAGTTGCGCGGCCATCTTGGCGTTGGTTCCAACGAGATGATCGTACCGATCGCCGACTTCGTGACGGAGGGCGTCGACTTGGCGGTGCAGCGCCACGGTGGCTAGGGCTTTGTTGACGACGACGGTCAGGTGGTCGGCGCTGAACGGCTTCGTCAGGAAATCGAACGCGCCGAGCTGCATGGCCTGCACGGCGCGCTCAACGGTGCCGAATGCGGTCAAAATGATGATGAGCGGTGTGGTGTAGCCTGAGAGATTGGGGCCATCTTCAGCGCGACGCTCGGTGTGAGCAGAGCCTCGTACTCGCTCAAGAACTTCCAGGCCCGATAGAGCCGGCAGCTCCAAATCCAGAAGCGCGAGATCGAACTCTCCTTGTTCAAGCAGGCGCAACGCGTCTTTGCCGTTGTCGGCTGTGACAGGCTCGTGCCCCATCCAGGTGACACGATTCTCAAGTCCGAGAAGAATATCGCGGTCGTCGTCGACAATGAGGATTTTGGCGCGCATGGTGGCGGCTCAAGGGTTTAGGAATTCAGGCGTTCAGGCTGAAGTTTGAAATTGTAGATCATTGACACGGGAAAATACACTCCTCTTAATTGCAGCATTCGAACAGGCCCGGCGCGATCCAAAATTCGAAATTCGAAATTTGGAATGTGAAATTTTCGAAAGCGCGACCTTCAAATTGTGAATTCATGATCTATTCCACATTCCGCATTTCTCAGTCCGCTCAGAACTCTTCTTTCAGCTTTTCCGACCAATTCATTCCTCATTCCACATTTCTCATTCCTCATTCGTCAGGATCTAGCCTTCAGCCTTCACACCTTCAGCCTTTGAACCCGCGACAGGCACCGTAAAATAGAATCGTGTGCCGGCTCCTGGCGTGCTCTCGACCCAGATAGTTCCTCGGTGCAGGGTTACCAGGCTCTTGGTAATGAACAACCCGAGCTGAGCTCCCTGAGCGGCAGGGTTGGCAGACGGCACTTTCGAGAACTCGCGAAAAAGCTGTTCGATGTGGATCGGGTCTATTCCGCATCCGGTATCGGCCACCGATGTTTTGACAAAGCCCTCGGGGGTCATCACGAAATCCACGGTGACGCGTCCGCCTGGCGCCGTAAACTTGATCGCATTGCCGATGAGATTCCAGAGAACCTGCTCGAGTTTATCGCTGTCCCCCTGGACCGCTGGAAGCCCATTTGCGGGCCCGATCTCGACCGTAACCGATTTTTCATCCGCGACGGCGCGCAAACTGTCGGCGACTAAAAGCGCCACCTTTTCGACGCTGACCGGCGCGAGATGGAGTAGGTCTGAATTACTGTTCAGCTGCGACCAATCGAGCAACTGATTGATGATTCTGGTGAGCCGGCTCAGGTTGTGTCCGATGCGAGTGAGGTAGGTCAATTGTTGTTCGCTTACCGGCCCTGCAATCCCGTCGCGCATATTGTCTGCAAAACTGCGAATCACGGTCATGGGAGTGCGTAATTCATGGGACGCGACAGAGAGAAACAGCGACCGCTGCCGGTCGTGTTCCTGGAGGCGATCGTTGGCGACGGTCAATTCTTGCGTGCGCTCTGCAATGCGCAGCTCAAGGTGTTGTGTGAGCTCTTCGAGATGGGTATAGGCGTTGGCATTGTCGATGGCTGAGGCCACATGGCCGGCGATCGTCAGCAGTACATGGAGATCTTCCTCTGTGCAGCGCTGTGAGCCCCGGTCGCCGGCAAGGTATCCGAGCGTTTGGTTCTGACTCTTGAGCGGCACGGCGACGAATGACGTCACCCCGGTAAGGCGGGCCAACTCCAGCATCGGTGGGTTCATGCGATCGGCCACGGCATCAAGGCTTGGGATGAGCAAGGGTTTGCCATGAATCAGGAGGTCGGCTTGGAGGCTGCCGTCGTTCCGGATCGGCACATCAAGCCGGGAAGCTGCCTCAGCAATGTCCGGCGAGACCCCGGCGATATGGGCCACATAGGCTGTGTCTCGCTCGTGATGTCGTAGCATCACAAACATCCGGGTGAAACCCAGGTTGGTGATCAGGAGCTGAAGGACGGTGTGAAGGATCTGCTTCAGGTCCAGCGTCCTGGCGATGGCTGCGCTGACTTGATGTAAGGTAGTCAATTGACCGACCTGGTGTTCGATGGTCGCCGTGTTTGCTGAAATGGCGACATTCCTTTCCTGTAGCGAGGAGGTCATCAGGTTGAACATGTTGGTCAGTTGGCCGACTTCGTCGCGGCTGGATGGTATAAGGAGTGAAGGCGAACGGCCCTCAGCCACTTGCTGGGCCACAGCGGCAAGGCTTCTCAGCGGCCCCGTGATACGGAAGGTGAGAAAGTGGGTGCCGAGCGCCCCCGCCCCAATAATCAAGGCGGTGAAGATGAGAATATCTCTGATCATCACCGCAAGATCCTGTTTCAGGTAGGCGTCGGTCAACCCTATTTGGACGACACCGAATATGAGCGCGGGTTGTATCGAGGATGAGCGGGCGCTGTCTTCATCCAGCTGAAAAGACAATGAAGGTGGCGAGGCGTTCTCAGTTGTCCTCCGCAGCACCGGCAGGGCAAAGTCGTACACGATTTCATCCAACGCAAATACGGTTCCTATTTTGGTGGGGAGAGAGAACTCTGTCACGAGAGGAGTCGCATTCGGCGATTGGAAGAGCCGTTTCACAATCTGAGGCTCCGGGTACAGCGGATGATTCGAGGATCGCGCGAGGCCGGCAGAAGATTGGCGTGATCCCTTTGTGTGCTGAGCGAGTACGGTTCCGTCTGGGCGGGTGATGACCACATACACCACATCCTGGACAGCCACGAGGCCGTCAATGAATTGTTGGAGCGTGGCGCGGTCCTCTGCCACAATGCCTGCATATTGGAAGTGCTCATTGTGGACGACGCTCGTGAGGAGGATCTTTCCCAGCTGCAGGAGATTGCCGGTCATCGCCTCTCGTCTTGCTTCCACGTAGTACGCGCTCAAGCTCGAACAGACGACGATAAGAATGAGGCTGAAAAATAACACGAACTTTGGGCGCAGGCCGAGGAGACGCCTTACGCGTAATGGTGGAGGAGGCAGGGATGTCCCTGGCTGGTCCGGCGTGTGTAATTGCCTGTTCGGGTCAGAAGATTTCATCGACGAGGCCCATCTGTTCCCTTGTAAACGTCAGGTTGAGAAACCGCGCGGTCTTGAGATTGACGGTAATCTTGAGTCGCTCGATCGGCACGGGATAGAGCGGCAACAGCCCTTCCCCGTCGAGAATGCGTTTTACGAGTAGTCCGGTATCCCGCCCGACATCGCCGTAGTCGATGGACATGCTGAGCAGCGCGCCCAGCCTGGTGAACTCCGGTGAGAACCCGATCACAGGTATGCGACGCGCGAGCGCCGATTCAAGGATGAAGGGGATGGACTCATGCGTTAATATTGCGGAATCCGGTATGAGCCACAGGGCCTCACTATCCGAGAACAGCGCGCGCAATTGCTGGGGGATATCTTTCTCACTTTCGACGGGGAGCCCTTTCACTTGCACGTCGAAGACTTCGGCCTGCTCCACCGCGTTCTTCACCCGAGAGGCGTTTTTAGCAGGATCGTAGAGCGTGCCGATCCGGTGAAGGGTTGGGAGGAATATCCGCATGATCTTCACCTGTCGGTCGAGGGGAATCTCGAGGACTGTGCCGGTCATGTTGGCGGCGGTGAGCTGATGTTTCAACGGGTCTAGGATCATCATGTAGACGATCGGGATATCCACGATTTCTACTTTCGCTGCCAATGCAGCCTTGAGCCCGACAGCGACGACCAGTGACGCATTCGATGCCCGCAGCTTACGCGCGAGCTTTTTCCCAAGCTCCAGGTCGCCTTGCAGATCGTACTCGGTATAGCTCGCTCCGATCGGGCCCGTAGCTTTCAAGCCTGCAACGGCCTCCCGGTAAGCCGGGATGCCGGAAGATTGCAGGATGGCAATGTCCATCGCCGCAGATTCCGACACGCAGAAGGCGCAGAGGCCGAGCCACAGGCTGAGTCCTACCACCATGCGGAAAAGCCGGTCTATGTAATCAGTCGAAGGCATCATCCTCAGGCCCATGGTCCCATGGCAATTCCGGTATCTGTCGATCCGTCGAATGTTAAATGTTGAATTTTGAATGATGAATGTTCGGAAATCACCCGGCTCCGGCCATTCATCATTTATCATTCATCATTCCCAATTCCGCTCCGTAAGTCGTGGCGCGGGCCGTTCCCAATATATGCACAGCATTTCCCTCGTGATCTCGAATAATCTGACCTGTCCAGATACACCATCGGACGCTGCCGTCCGATTTCAAGATACGGTGCTCAAATGTGATGTCGTTACCGATCTGATCCAGCGGCTGTCGCATCGCGTGCATCATCGGCTCCCGATCTTCCCGATGCACGAGCGCCAGCCAATCGAATTTCGTGCGAGGGCATGCCCTATCCGATAGTTCGAGGAACCTGTCGATCTGCGAGGACCAATAGATTCGATCGTTTTGGAGATCCCAATTCCACGTTCCTATCTCTGTCGAGCTCAAGGCAAGGCTGAGTTGTTGTTCATGCGCGCGGAGGCTGTGTTCGAGGCGCTTCCGATCGGTAATGTCGGTGGAGATGCCGCAGGTCGCATAGGGCCGGCCGTTCTGGTCGTGCAGGGGAAATTTGATCGAGATGTAGGCATGGAGACCGTCGGAATGGGGCGCATATTCCTCATATTCGATCGCGGTGTTCCGTTTCAACACCGTCACATCGTTGGCGCGAAAGGCATCGGCGATGTCCTTGGGGAAAATCTCGTGATCGGTACGGCCGGCAATCTGTTCCGTGGTGAGGTGAAAGAGCTCTTCGAATCGGCGATTAGCCAGGAGATAACGGCCGTCGGTGTATTTCACGTAGATCACGGCGGTCGTGTTGTTGACCAGAGCGTTCAGGAGTTGTTCGCTTCGGCGAACGGCATCCGCCGCTTGTTTGCGATCCGTCATGTCCCGGAGGGAGCCGGACATACGGGTCATCCGACCGGCCTCGTCCCAGATCGCCTGGCCGCGGGCGCGGAACCAGAGATACTCTCCAGTCTTGCTGAGGAGCCGGTATTCCTCGTCGTAGGGAGCCCGGCGCTCGATATGGGCCGTCAAAGCCGCAAACACGCGATCGCGATCCTCGGCGTGAAGGCGTGACGCCCAACTTTCCAAGACATCGGGAAATTCCTCATCGGTATAACCCAGCATGGTCTTGACGCGAGGAGACCACCAGACCGGTGTGCGCGGAGAACTCCACGGTTTGTCGGGAAGAACCCGTCCATCCCAGAAGCCGTCATGAGAGCCTTGGATCACGAGCTCCAAGCGTTCTTGGCTGGTGCGCAAGAATTCCTGGATTTGCACCTGGTCAGTAATATCTTCAGCTAAGCCGACGATGCGATAGACGATTCCTGCAGAATCGCAGATGGGGAATGCGCGATCGGAGATCCACCGGATCGCTCCATCGGGCCGCAGGATTCGATACTGCTCATGATAGGTTCCAGCCGCTTGCTTGTGCAGCGCTGCTTCACGGACGCGGGCCCGATCCTCCGGGTGGACCGTATCGAGCCACGATTGAGGTGAAGCGTATAGGCTTTTACAGGACTGCCCCCAGATCCTCTCATAGCCTGAGCTGACATAGAGCATCTGCTGTTTCGCGGTATCGGTCATCCAAAAGATCTGGTTGATGTGTTCCACCAACTGTTGAAACCGTTCTTGACTCTCCTGCACCGCAAGCTCGGCCTTCTTGCGATCGGAAATGTTACGGATGATGCCGCTGTAGTAGGAATTCCCCGCGCTTTTCCAGGTGGCCAAAGAGAGTTCGATGGGAAATTCCGTTCCGTTTTTCTTGAGCCCATGCACCTCAATGACAGTTCCCATCACGCGGCCTTTGCCCGTTGATTCCATGCGAAGGAGGCCTTGCTCGTGACCCTGGTGGTAGCGCGTCGGCATCAGCAGCGTGAGATGTTGTCCGGTCACTTCCTCATCGGTGTAGCCGAAGAGCTCGGACGCGGACCGATTCCACGAAAGGACGACCCCTCGATGATCGGTCACTATAATGGCATCGGTGGCCGAATCCACCAGCGAGCGGAAGCGTTCTTCGCTTTGGCTGAGGAGCTGTTCCGTCTGTTCAACCTTGACGGCGAGTTCGTTGACCCCGACGGCGCGACGGAGCGTATGCCGAAGTTCCTCCCGATCGTACGGTTTTGTGAGATAGGCATAGGCTCCCTGCTTCAGCGATCCCACGGTGCGATCGGGCGAAATATTGGCGGTCACGATCACGACGGGGAGAGAGGGGGTCAGGCGTTGAGATTCTTTCAAGACTTCGAGCCCATCGCCGTCCGGCAGGCCCAAGTCCAGGATAATGGCGTTGAAACGATGGGCTCGAACGAGTTCGATAGCCTCGGCGACGGTGCCGGAGACGGTCACGGCGTAGCCATCGTGATGCAGCAAATCTGTTAGTCCCATGACGAGATCCTGGTTGTCTTCCACGACGAGGACGGAATAAGGACTTGCTGTTGTGGTGATCATGGAAACCTCATGTTCTGGGAAGTTCTGAGCTCTGAATTCTCAGTTTTGAGTTCTGAGTTCTGAGTTGCAAGCGCGAATCGGCCGCAGCAAGTTTGCTGCGGGTAGTCAAAATAATGCTGTTTAACATTTTTAGCAGCTCTCCGCATTCTGCCAGCAGGCTGGCCAGTTCCGGATGGTTGTGCGGCTGAGTTTCCCGAATGAGCCGTAACCAATAACCAGTTTCTCGAGCCTCTTTCGCAGCAATTGCGATCTTGGAGATGAAATCTTTACTGCTCTGCCCACCCAAGGCTTCCTCGACGTTCGCTCCAATGGAGGTTCCAGAGCGGAGGAGTTGTCTGTTCAGAACAAGGTTGGCGTGATCTTTCTGATGTCGGCGAATGTACTCGACGAGTTGTACGGCAAACCGGAAACTCTTGTCCTGCACAATGCTCTGAGAACGGCGTTGTTCCATGTCATAACTCCTGGCTACACGAGTTCTGAGTTATGAGTTCTAAGTTCTGAGTTTTCCCTCGAAACTCAGCACTTCTCTTTCAGTGTTACTGACCAACTCATTCCCCATTTCTCATTCCGCATTCTCCGCCCGACTTCCAACTCAGAACTCATAACTCAGAACTCAGAACTTCCCGGTCAGTACCTCACCGTCACCCATCCCATCACCCGGCTGCCGATCTGGTCGCCCAACGGGTGTTCTTTGTGCGTATCGTCCAATGCACTGAAGGCAGAAATAGCCACCTCGGCATCGCGCATATAGCCCGCCTCGGCCTTCTCCTGCCAGAACTTGTAGGCCCCACGGAGATTGAGCAGATTGTAGCTACCGACGCGAGGGTCTATTGATGGGACTCCAAATATGGCCAAGTTGGTAAAGGTCGCGGCTATCGGATAGGTGGATGCGCCGACATGGTGCAGCGCTGCTTCTCCACTCCACCCATTGTCCCAGTCTCCCCGTAATCCCACGTTGTACTTGAAGCGAGGGACTCCTCGCCTCACTGTCCCAAGGAACGACTGGCCGACCTCTTGATAGGAATAGTTGGCGAACCCGCTCAGCCAGCTTATGGCGAGGAACTCGATGCCGGCTTCACCTCCGTAAATGTCGGCCTGTCCATGATCGTTGAGGGAAGAAGCGCTTGTCGCCGACGTAATGCGGGTGGTGATGAGATCCGAAATGTGATTGAAGAACAGATCCACTCTTAGCCGAAGCCGATGGTTGAAGTACCATCCTTGATAGCCTGCTTCGTACGAAATGATTCGTTCAGGTTCAAGACTCCGTGCGCCTTGCACGACGATGGGGGGCGGCCCCGGTGGGGGGATCGGCAGTGTGGTCACCGCTCGTACATCCGCGTGGGTTTCATAGAGCGTCGGCGGCCGGTACGCGACCGAACCTGAGACTCGAAAGGTGTGATCGGGCGCCGCCTGATAGATCAGGGCGACGCGCGGGCTTACCGTGGGATTGGTGAAGGTGTCGATGTCGTATCGGAGCCCGGCGACCAGAGTCAGCGACTGCGTTGCGCGCCACTCGTTCTGGAGATAGAGTCCTAAGCGGTTTTCCCGGCTGAAGGCATCGGTCCCATTGCTGGAGAGAGAATTGTGCCGGTAGTTCATCCCATAGATCAGCCGATTTGAGGCGCCGATATCGAGTGTATGCTGCGATTCAAGATTGTAGGTGTTGCCCATAAATGATTGCGTGGAATTCCCATCCCGATCTGTGACACGGAGGAGGTTTGCCAGGAGCGGATTGGCTGTGATCGTAGAGGTATCCTGGAAGCTCGACCACCAGCCACGGACGAAAAAGTTCGTACGCTCGTATGCCACATTGGCGTAGCCCAGCGAGGGGCGGCCAGAGGGGGACACGGTTTCTCCGATCGGGCCGTCGAACCGGTTGGCATCCACAAGTCCGCCTGACAGCAGCAGCCTCGCATCGTTCGGCAAGGCGTACTCGGTATGGACGTTAAACTTGCTCGAACGAAACGCCAGCGCATCCCGGTTCCGCCACTGTTGGTTCTGATCGCGTCCGATGGAGAGGCGATAGCCAAAGTCCCCGATCTTGCCGGCATGAATCGCCGCGCTTGAGATGGTGCCGAGTTCCCCGCCGCCGAACTGCACGGTAGTTCCCTTCATTTCCTCAGGGGATTTGGTGATGATATTGATGATCCCGTCGAAGGCGTTGAACCCGTAGATCGAGGAGGCCGGTCCTTTTAAGACTTCGATGCGTTTGATCTCGGGTAAAGTGACCGGGATGGCCTTCCAGTAGACTGAGCCTTGTACATCGTTATAAATCGAGCGTCCGTCGACCATGACCAGCATCTTATTGGCGAATGGCTGGTTGCCTCCTCGGACACTCACATTGAAATCGGCCCCATTCATCTGCATGACCTCCAGCCCTGGGATCCGACGGAGCACCGTCGGTAAATCCGTCGCCCCTGAGTGGCGTATATCTTCGTCCGTAATGACATGGACATTTGCCGGCGCTTGCGAGATGGGTTGTTCGTAGCGCGAGGCGATGCTCACCGTTTCCTCTTCCTTCATGAGCTGGAGTTCCGGAATGAGAGCCTGATCGGACTGGGGACTCGATTCTTTGGCATAACCAGGGCCAGGCGCCTGAGCGAGAAACAGGACTACCACTATGCCGAGCGACAGCGATTGGGGGGGCTGGAAAGTCGGGTCATGGCTGTCCTCCAGAGACTGAGTGGGTCTGAACGGTGGGGGTGTGATGGCGAGGAGGAACTTATCACAATTATGCGCGCGGGAGGGGTATTTGAAGGAGGAAGCGGCAGTGTGGTTAACAGAGTAAGTGGAGGACCGCAGCAATTTCGTCTGGTGTAGGGCCATGCCAGCAAGGCGTTACCTTACCGTTCGTCGTCACAATAGTAGCCGCCAAGAATGTCGAGCATCACCGAAACGAGCGCAACCATTCCAAGAAATAACGACGTCTCAGTGATCGATAGTGTCAGGGCCGGCATCTTCATCCTTACCGCCTGTGGCCTGGGGACTGGTCGTCGTCGATGAAGTTATGAACGACCACCCAGATGACTCCCACCATCATAGTCAGCAGTCCCACAACGGCTACCTCAACGAGAATCTGTATCATGCTTCTCCTTTCGCCATTCGATGGAACGTTGTTCAATACATAACGAGCAATCCGCATGCCTAATGTGAAAGGCGTAATCCCTACTGCAAGAAGCCCACTTTTTCAAGAATTGGCTTGAGCACAAACTGCTTCAGGAGAATGGAACCTAGCCCCTGTGAATCGAAAACGATTCGATCTGAATCGTTTTGGGTGAGTGGGGAGTGGGGAGTGAGGAGTGGGCCGGAAAAGCTGACGGGGAGATTCGAAGGGATGTGGAATTAGAAGTGTGGATTGAGGAATGAATTGGCCAGAGACGCTGATGCAGAGGTTCCGAGTGCAACCTCAGAACTCTTCGTTCCTCGTCTTCCCACTCCCCACTTCCCGGTGACTCAGAACTCGGCGAAGCCGGTCATCATCAATAGTGATCGCTAGCGATCATCCAGATGGCCCCTATCGCTCCAATAAGCAGCCACACCATCATGATCTGACCGATAAGTAGTACCATGGCTGCGTCTCCTTTCAGGGAAATTCAGCAGCGTTTTGAGGCCGACCTCAGCTCTCTACTTACGTAGATAGCAAACCGCATGCCTACGGTGAAATACGCATGGCATCTGAACTAGTCGCTGATTTTCCTCAGAATTTCCCCCTCTGACCGCTACGGCAGGAGGATGGAAAGCGGTCTATGTGAATCGAAAACGATTCGGTGCTGAATCCTTTTGGATTGCTGGGCGGACGATGGGGAGGGGAAGTTCTGAGTTCTGAGTGTTGAGTTCTGGGGTGGCAAGTTTTGAATGTGAAATGTGGAATGAGGAATGCGGAATGAATTGGCCAGAAGAGATGACTGTCGGGATTCGACAGTTGAAATTCTCGAGATTTCCAATTTCGAATTCCAAATTTCGAATTTGGGATCTTGCCAGTCGCGCATATCTACTTCGCGGGTGCTGGGATGGAACGAAGATCCCATTGCGCCACCGCGGAAAGACCAATTTGATTCAGCAAGGCGGCTCGTTGTCTGCGAAGCGCTTGGTCTGAAGGGTTCGAATCGATCAACTGGCAGAGACAAGCCATGGCGTCGTACCAGAAGCCGCGCATGGCATTCCGCAGCACGCTTTGCCTATCACAGCTCAAATCGACTTCCATTTCTACGAGGCATGCGCTGAATTCGCAGCGCTCGATCACCCCGCCCGCCACAAGATCCTGTGACGGCGAGTCCGGATTGCGAATTGCGGAGATGTACCAGCGATATTGCACGTCCGGCTCCAAGGCAAGGTTCCAATCGTTGAGATCGATGGATTGGACTCCGGCATGATCCGGCGTGGGAATCGGGCCTTCATGCAGCGGTTTGACTGATCGGATGTCGATGAGCGTAAATTTCAGCGGGTATGTCGTCGGTTTTGAGAGAAACCAGTTCAGGACCGGATATTTCTTGACGGTGAGCCCGACATGGTCCGGCACCAAGGCCACGAGCACGGGATCGCTTCCGTCTGTCCCGCGCAATCCACCGCCCACGCGAGCTCGCGGGATCAGTTTCTTGGGGGGCTGGTAGAGGGGAAGCGGCGCATCCTCCGTTGACCCCGACTTCGAGAGGGTGGGCTGTTCCGCCATCGCCTCTGTCCTGGCCGAATCCACTGACCCTATGCTTAGGATCAGTCCTAGTAATAGCAGAATAGCCAAGCGAGACTGGCGGGACAGGCGAGACATAAAATTTGAAATTCGAAATGTGGAATTCGACGTTTTGAAAACCTTCGATTTCGAATCCAGGCCGCCATCTCTTCTGGCTAAATCAATCCTCATTGTACATTCCTCATTTCTCATTCCGAGTTTGGCAACCCAGAACGCAGAGCGTCCTCATCCGTTGGGTCTCACGATCTGTATCGCCGGAGCACTGTAGCACAGCGACGAGGACAGCAACAGCAGGGATTGGCTCTGCCGTCTGCGGCAGTGCCTGTCCCCCATTCCGCACCGTATGCAGGATGCTCAAAAAGGCCGTTCAGCAAGGCCGCAGCCGAAAAAGCACCGGAGGCGTAGCCTCTAAGCTACGTTGAGGATGCTTTTGAGGCGAGAACGAAGCTGGCGGACTTTTTCAGCATCATGTTACAGCCAGTTATTCAGCAACAAGAACGCCGACCAGTAAGCCGGGTGTTCATAGACCCGATCTGCCAAGAGCTTCTGCTGTGCCAGTTGCAATGCTTGTGCCTTTGACAGTTTGGGGTTTCGTAGTTCCCGGTAGAATTCAGAGACCAAAGCCGCGGAGGCTTCATCGTTGATGAACCAGAGTGTGGCTAACGCGCTTCGCGCACCAGACTTGATGGCGACGCCGGCGAGACCCAAGGCCGCGCGATCATCTCCCACTCCCGTTTGACAGGCGCTCAAGGTGAGGAGTTCGAGCGGATCCTTGCGAAACCGGAACAGGCCGATCAATCGATCCAGGGTGCTCATGGTCAGCTTTTCATCGAACGTGAGGAGAAACGAGTCGCCTGCGCTGGTCGAGAACATCCCATGTGTGGCGATGTGTAAGATCCCATACCGTCCATCCCGCAACTCCTCTTCTAACCGTTGCGCGCGAAAGTCCTGGTTCATCAGTTGATCCGACGTATAGAGCGAGCGAATGGTCTCGACTTCGTCCGCCACGTAGGGGAGGGAAGGAAATCCCTGCACGGCTTTCGTGAGCCCGGTGGCCAGAACGCGCACCTTCTCCCGGTTCAACGGGCGTGGGTCCGTCAGTGTAAGGCCGGGGGTCAGCGCGACGGCGAACTTGTCGATGAGAAACGTCGAGCCGTCGTGAAGCGCCGCCATGGGGATGGTCCGGAGCGCGCTGTCAGGCACAAATACCAAGGTTGCAATCCGCTGCTTTGCAAATTCCGGCTCCAGCGGACGGACGAGCCAGTCGTACAGCTGTTGCGCATGGGGGAGGTATTCGCGCGTGGTGCGTTTTTCGACCGTGCGGCGAAACAGCCGAACTTCCTTCGTCAACGCCTCGGCGCTGACCGGGATCGCAACTCTGATAAGGCCCGAAGGCAGGCTCACCAGCAATTCGAGCCGCGACGGAAAGAGGATGGGATAGATGACGGCCGTGTTTGCCACCAGGCTGTCGAACTTGATAAGCCGGGCTTGCAGCGCATCGACGCATTCGTCTTTAAAGTAGTCTCGCAGCTCGGCGGCCTTATAGGCTTCGATGGCGTCGCGGGCGGCCAAGAGATATTGCGTGGCTGCAGGCTGCTCTTCCGTCAGTGAGGCTCGTTGGAGGAGCAGATCTGCCAGTTCGAAAAACAACGGCCGTATCGGATCCTCATCCGACCAGGAAGAGTCCGCAGCGGCCATGGCAATTGCCGGGCGAATGGGTTGTAGGGTGCCGCTTGCCTGACGGTAGGACGCGATCGCGTCGTCGAGTTTTCCCGTGGCAGCCAGCTGCCGTCCGAGTTGCCATTGCCAGCGGTACAACGACTCCAGGGCATCGATCGATTGGGCGGCAAAGATCGCGCGCCTCGTGAATGACAGGGCTTCATCCAACCGCTGCTCCAGTTCATACAAATGGCCGAGATGACCGAGAGCGAACGACAGGGTGCGCGCATCGCCCAGCTGTTCGGCCAGGTAAGCCGCCTCCTGCAGTGCCCCTGCCGATCGAAGAACGAGCGGGGCATGGAGATTGGGGAAGGAGGGGAGCAGGCGGCGATACAGCAGACCGATATTCATGAGTCCGATGGCTTTATCGCGAGTAGGTGACAAGGGAGTCACCTGCTCAAGGGCCAGGTCGATCCAGATGCGGCTCTGCTCAGGCTGATTGAGCTGTATCTGTGCGCGAGCCGCATTCAATCGCCCATGGAGCGCAACAAGGGGGAGTCCTGCCTGCTGCGCGAGCAGCACGGAATCTGTAAAGGCGGTGAGGGCTTCTTCAGGGTAGTTCTGGAGGGCATGGAGAATGCCGAGATCGTTCAAGATAGATGCGGTAAGCGCTGGGGACACAGCGCGGTCGATGAGCTCACGGGCCTGCGTCAAATGAGTCGAGGCCGCATCCAGTTGCCGGGCCGTGAGATAGGTATGGCCCAGATGTGCCAGGACCGTTGCCCGCCACACAGTATCCGGCTCGTGCTGCGCGAGTGCAGAGGCAAGTTCGAGAAGCTGGAGTGCGTTCCTGATCTGGCCGAGCGATTCAGCCGCTCTGGCCGCGGCGACAAAAGCTTGGCTCTGTTGGCGGGCCAGGCCCTGTGTTTCATACTGCCGCGCGGCCTCTTTCCACTTTCCCATGGCCTCATCGTATGAGCCACGTTGAAAGGCCTCTGTCCCTTGGGCCATCGCTTCATCGGCGACGGAAAGTGGGGAGGAGGCTGAAGTGGTCACAGAAGAGATCAGGGTGATCGCGATGAGCAACAGGCATGCGAGGGGTTCAGGCCGAAGGGGTTCAGGCCGAAGGCGAGCTATCAGGGGTTCAGGCTGAAGGCTGAGGGCTGAAGGTCGAAATTCGGCGATCGAAGTTATAAACCCGTTAGCCTTCAGCCTGAACCCCTTCAGCCTATCTACCTGAGTCATCTTCCCCCCTGAACCCCTTCAGCCTATCTACCTGCGTCGCGCCGCGCTAAAGAACCTGTACCACCAACTGCAAATGTATCCCGTGGTCTTGCAAATTGCCTGGTGGGTGGAGGACATGATTCAACGGCAGCCCCCAGTAGAGTTCAAAGTGCGCGCGATCGCGCGGCAGAATATGCCAGCGTAGGCCCAGCCCTATACTGGCCAGGGTCTGGGGGTCCGGCGTCACACCTTTCGCATTCCATGCTCGTCCGAGATCGACAAATTGCGCGAACTGTAAGAGCGGTTCCCCTGTGGCAAAACTGATCAAGGGAAATCGCGATTCAACCGAGGCCAGGAATGCGTTGTCGCGGATGAGCGAACTCTCACGATAGCCGCGGACGCTGAACCGTCCCCCGACAGGAACCTGCTCAAGCGGAAAGAGTCGATCGTTGGCAAGTTGGAGGCTCATCTGCCCAAGGAGCTGCATGCCCCACCAGTCGTCAAACCGCCGGACCGCCTGGACCTGTCCCAACCAGGAGAAGAACTGTCCGTCCGGCAACGGGCCTGAGTTGTTGGTGGCGCTTAAGACGTCCAGCCCGACGGAAAAGCGGGAACGCGCCGCGATCACCGTGGTAGAGGTGCGATGCACGTACTCCTGCACGAAGCGCAGGGCGCTCACGGTGCTGACCCCGGTGTTTGAGGAGCCGGGAACAAAGAGCGGTGTGAAGCCTGCAGCATCGCCGATAGAGGTGATTTTGCTGTACAGGTGTTCGCCGGTGATGGCGAGGGCAAACTCGTCGGACAATGTCCGAAAGATCGGTTGACGAAGCGTGAATCCGATGATTTCCGATTCCCCATTCAAATTGAGGAAACGGAAGGGGTTCTCCACCACGAGGAAATCGTTTCGCCGGTAGGAGGCGATGAAGGTCGTGTCGTAGCGATTCAAGGGGAGTGAATAGGATGTAGAGATGATCGGGTTGACACCCCTAGACTGGCCATAGCTGAAGCTGAAGGCGTCGCCATTGCCGGTGACATTCTGGTGAGCCACCGTGGCCAGTCCCCGCTCGGCTCCGACCACCGGTGTCTGATAATTATTGAAGTCCAGCCAGGCTTTCCAGGGACTGGCTTCTTTCACCTTTACCTGCATGATGCTTTCCCCGCGTCGGTCGCCTGGGCGCAACTCGGCGTTGATCTGTTCGATGCGCGGATCTTGCCGAAGCAACTGCAACCGTTCTTGCAGCGGTTCCAACCGCAGCGGCTGCTGTGCGCCGCGTTCGATGCGATCGCGCAGATAACCGGCGCGGAACCAGTCTTGCCCTCCGAGATCGATCCGCGCCAGCGTCCCTTCGACGATCTGAACGGTGATCACGCCGAACGTGACGTCCTGATCGGGAATGATCGCGCCTGACGTGATGTAGCCCCTATTGACGTACAGGAGAGTCAGTGCGAGACGGAGGCGTTCGAGATCTTCGGTCGTCAATATCCGATTGCGATAGGGCGCGGTGACTTCGTCTAGTTCTGCATCGGTGAAGATCGTACTGCCGGTCACATGAATATAGCTGGCGAGGACCTGAATCTGCCCCAGCGGTCTCTTCATTTCTCCCTCCGGCGGAATCGGGACCACGGGAAGGGTGGGGAGGGGCACAGGGGTCGGGGGTTTGAATTCTTTTTTGAGGGGCGCAGGCGCTTCACCCGATCGCCCGGTCGGGTCGAAGATCGGGGGCAGAGCCTGTTGCGCGTAAGCGGAAGTTCCGGCCAGCATGAAGAAGGTTGAGGCTAAGGCTGAGATAAAGAGAGTCTGATCTTCGCTCAACCTCAACCTTGACCTCAACCTGTCTCGCGCCGTTCGACGGGGCACCTGCCTGGCGGCGCGTCGAGTGGCGCACGGGCCTATGAGTGGCACCCGGTTGCCTCGCTATCGGCAAAATTCGCCATCAAGAACCGGGTTGGGGTCAATCGACGGAGCGAGACTCTGCCGTTGGCCAAGAGGCCAGAGGTTCGAGGTACGAAGTTCGAGGTGCTATCGGCGACGGTTCCGTCTTTGTATGGATCGGCGTCGAGTCCGGCGAATGCAAGCTGGCTCGTCAGCCAGCCTCCTGGATCAGCCGGCAATTGCTCGCGTCCGGCGACGACGAAGCTACTGGCCTGTCCGTTGGCCAAGGCCGCGCAGCGCTGCGTCAAGAGGCTCTGTGCCTGACTGGGTTTCGAAGTCAAAGGCCCCAGGCTCCCGCTCAAATTGGACGTGGGACTCTGGATCGTCACGGTGCCGTTCAAGCCGAACTGCGATGAGGCGCTCACCAGGCTTGATTGGTCGGATAAGAAGAGGGGAGTCGTGATCGTGATGTTCCCTCCGGTGCCTTGGATCGCTTGGGCAAGAATCTGGCTGCTGTTCTGAAGGACCACGAGATTCGGGTCAATGTTGATGTCGCCCCCGCCGCCGGTTCCGTCCAACACTGAGCTACTGACCCTGCTGTTGACAAGCTGGAAGAGGTCCGAAGCGTTGATCTCGATCTGACCTCCACCGCTCTTGGTGGCTTGCGTGGTGACGGAACTGTCTTGCATGAAGAATGTGTTCCCGGCATGGATGGTCACCATGCCGGCATCTCCAGCATCGTCTATCGTCCCAGTGCTCGAAGCCGAAATGGCAGCACCATTCGTCAGAGTCGTCGACTGGCTGGTTTCAATCAGGATATTCCCGCCCGCGCCGGCACCCTGGGTATTGGTGAAGATGCCGCTGCCGGGTCCATCAATCAGGACCGACTGAGCCGAACTGGCGAGACCTTGAATACTGACGGTGCCAGCGTTGCCAGTAGGAGGTAGCACCTCATCCCCTTCGAAAAGAGGCAATCGCATCTTGCTGCTACTCGTTAACTGACCACCGTGATTTACCGTGAGATTATCAGTCTTAATTCCGATAGAGCCTGCATTGCCCGCGTACTCTGTGGACGTAGAGATCGTGCCACCGCTGGTGAGAACTGATAGTGCCGTAATGCTGATTTCGCCACCATTCCCAAGGGCAAAGAAGTTGCTACTAGTATCTATTCGAGCGCCATCTAAGACCTCAACCCTATTGGCTGAAATGTCGATTCTTCCAGCATCGCCGGTAAAGATTGGGTCATCGAAATCACCTGTTGTCGATGTAAAAACACCAGACGACATATTCTGGCCGGATTCATTGACTGCTGACCCCGTGAGACGAACTTTGTCTGAAACATTAATGGAGATGTCGCCGGCCGAGCCGATTCCCTGAAGAGAAGAACTTATGATTTGACTGCCACCGGCTAGATTGAGATCGTCGGCTATCACAGAGAGGTTGCCCCCCCTACCTTCACCAAAAGTGAAAGTGCTAATGGCAGAGAGGTTATCAAGTGAGACGGTTTTTGCCGAAAGCTCGAGCCCCCCAACATCAGAGGCGAAGTTGATGACTCGAATTTCACTCGCTTCAGAGAGAGTCACAGAATCATCTGCATGAATCGAGACTTTTGGGGATTCAGAAGGCGTGGGACTAAAAAACGTATCGCTGAAAATCCGCCCAGTGTTCGTGAGGATTAGGTTGCCCGTGTCAATCGAGATGCCGCCGGTTCCCCCAACATCACCATTCTGGTTCAGAATCCTACTACGGGTGCTGAAGTTGAATTGGCCATCCAAGCTAATGCTCTCTGTAGCATTGATTCGAATGTTGCCTGATGAATTCAGTGCATTTCCAGACGTTTGTATGCCTGCCCCACCAGCAATTGTAACCTGTCGCACATCGAGCGAGATGTCGCCCGCCGCTCCTTGGCCAAACGTGTTGGTTTCGATTAATGCTTGGTTATCGAGTTCAACGGTTGCGTTGTTCCCAGAAATCACAATGGATCCAGTCGATCCTGTGCCTTCTGTGATGCTGAGTATTCGAGTGGGAGTATTGGAGTTGCTGACTCCTTCCAGGAAGAGTGAATCGGACACGTTAATGAAAATGTTCCCCGCGTTGCTGACTCCACGAGTTCTTGTTTCAATTGTGGAACCGCCGTTCATTTTAACAGTTCCTGCGATCAGCTCTATGTCGGTGCCAGGGTTGGTTCCGGAGTTTCCCGTGGTGATCGAGCTTTCTTGGCTGAGTGTAATCGTGTTAGGTAAGGTGACGTCCTCAGTAGTCGCAAGAACAGCGTTGTCTACCGATAGCACGAATTGGCCGTCTCGAATGGATACGGCACCTGCTTCGCTGACATCAATCTTCGATCCCGCTGCGAGATGAATGGATCCAAAGGCAGCAAAAGAATCTCTAGTCATATTTGGCAAAATAAACTCACCAGGGGATGCCGTGCTGGCTAGATTGATCTGACCGTTGGGTGCTGACAAGAGAGAGCGCTGCGTGGTCACGGTGGTCCCATCCGTTACGATCCCGGCTTGAATAGTCACATCTTTGCCCACGAGTGAAATAGATTGGCCTGATGCTATGGACAGTTGGCTGCCCTGAACCGTGATTGCACCTCCCGGGTTCGAGGGCAAGAACCCAAACGCTGAGACAGACGCGCTTGTTAGAATACTCTCTTGGCTAACGTCGGTATAAAAATTCTGAGCACTGGGACCATCTCCCATTCTCAAATAGTCAGCAGTGGTGGCAATGAATGATCCGGATCCACGCGCTCCTTGTGTGACCGCGCCAATATCTAATGATGCAGTCGGCCCAAACACCACACCTTGTGGATTCATGAGAAACAGATTGGCGTTGCCAAAGTCAGTGGTCCGAAGGGTGCCCGATATCATAGACGGCTCTCCCCCGGTCACACGACTCAAAATATTGTCTGTTCTGGGAAATGCGCCATTGACCACGGAGTTCTGAAAATTTGCAATATCTCCTGATCCAACGTTGAATTGACTGAAGCTATGAAAGAGACTGTTCCCCTGCCGAGCCCCCCCTGTAATGTTATGCACATTGCCAGCCTGGCCGATAGAAGTACCCAGGTCACCCGCTCCTTGTGTGTGTGTGATGGTTGTGGTGATCTCCTGTGCAACAGTCATGTTCGGTAGGCAGAAGAGGATAATCAGCAATAGCGTGAAGAGAGAAAACATGCGAGGCATTTGAGACCGATGGTTGAACAATTTATCTCTCATGTCTCATCCTCTCTGCCTTGCAAAAAGACAGGCGGCATGAAATAGCCGACCCGACTCCCTGGCCGACGCTCTACCTGATTCCTTCTGCATTACGGCTTCTCAGTGCGACCAGCATGATGTCAGGTGTCACGTGCCCTTCTTGCGACAGCATTGCATAACGTTGCTGAGCCTCTGTGTAAAAGGTTTCTTGATCCTTCACCGGGATACCCATCAAGTGTGCGAGCGAGGCCAAATGCTCGCCGTATCCCCGCGCGATATCTTGGGAAAGGCTGCCCCAATTCTGTTGGACAAACATGGCGGCCATTGCCTCGTCGTCAACGATATTCGAGGGGTAGTGGTAGACAGAGTTGAAGGTCGTGAGATGAAAAAACCCGAGGTCAGACTTATTGACCGGGGGGGCCTGGTTGTCTGGTGTGAATTGGCTTCGCAGGCTGAGCCATCCTCCGGAAGTGACCAGGTCAATTTGTGCATTCTGATCTAGGTGGACGATCTCGAGGTCAAGCTTGACGATACGGTTGTTCGTCAAATCGGTCGTGTGGTTATTGTGGTTCCACTCTGCTACGGCGCTGGCATCAAAAGTCGTAGCCGAGGTTTGGACGGTGGCCATGGTCTGGGTCAGGGATCCCGTCACTCTGGTGATGATACCTGTTAGTTTGATGGTCCCAGACCCGCCGGAGATTTTTCCCTTTGCCCATGTCTTGTAGTACACACGTCTTGTGGTTGTGGTCGGCCCTGCAGCTGCTTCTCGTGAGAAGATGATATGGAGGCCGTTGACTGCTTGATTCGCCGTGATTTTTACGGTGTTCGGCATTCGAAATAAGTCTTCTCCTGTATCGGACACTGTCGGGTGAGAATCATTTACCACTGATGATGTTTCTAAAGTGATTAGAGGGGTTGTTGTCGGGCAGGGTCCTGATACGTTCAACGAATGCCCATTCCCTGTCTTGAGGCAACCTCCTTGTCCTACGATGTCGAAAATAATGTCTCCCGTCGCACTGTAGACAATTGCAGGACTGGTCGAAAACAACAGGAGAATACTGGCTACAACTAAACACATTGCTCTGTCGCTCATCATGCCCTCCTTGTCAGATGGTCAATTATCGCCCCTTTCGGGTGATCTGGATTCATACATAACGATCTCCGAGTCCTGTCCAGTCTGGCGATGTTACTTTGCTCCATCGCAAACATGATCGTCCTAGTCTCTTGCCACATTTTCTGAGTGATCCGAATGCTCCAAGGAAACAGTTACTTGACTGGAGGAATCGGGGGCTTAAAATCGCGTATCGTGAATCCTGCCGGGGGAAGTGGCGGCGTAAGATCAAGACCCTCACAGGCACCGAAGGCAGGATATGGAGGTCGAAATCTAGCCACCGTTCGTGCCGAGGCATTCAAGGTGCGATGATTATCTGCAGAATTTTCTCCGTTCGATTGGGTTGGAGCCTTCACGTCCTCTATGCCGGTTGCAGTGCCCTGGTTGCGTATATCGGGATTCGACCAGAAGCCGGATTGTCTAATACAAGGTATGCAGGTCGTGCAAGCACCACAGTTTGAGCAACTACAACATGCGTAGCTAACGGGACAAGCAGGCGGCGAGAGCGCCATATTCTCACCCATAATGGTCATCCAATGTTGATCCGGATCAAACGAAGACCCCTCAGAGGCATGTACCAGTCCATAACTGTATAGTGTGTTAGGAGGGGCTCCTTCTGAAGTTCGGTCATGGTGTGCACCCATCAAATGCCCAAACTCATGCGCCATGCTGAACTGATTCAAGGCGCACCGTCTGGGAACGATTGAAAATGCCGACTCGGAAAAATCATCGGCGAACACTTCAGGGTTTAGTTCATCCAGCACCTCAAGCTGAGCAGAAAGCCCGCAAGATGGCGCTCCGCCAAAAGTGCCTGATTGTACCCAAAGAGCAACCAAGTCAGCGTGGTTGTCGTCTCTCATCGTATGCACTGGTATAAGCTCGGTCGGTGAAGGGAATTGCTGCGATGGGTGAGCATTCTGGATATAGGTAAGATCCGTGTCCAGATCTCCACTATCACGGTATTGAACCAGCGAGGTTGCTACAAGCCGAAGTCTTGTGCGCACGCCACTGTTGCTCAGCGTAACGTTCGCTACATCGATAGCGGATCTAATTTCATAATCTATGCTTTCCCCAATTTCTGTTGCCTCAGTTTGGGCTTCTGGGGTATAGGCAACAGCGACGTCGACGACACATGAATCGGTGACAGGGTCAATTATTTCGGCTATGTCGCTGAATGACGCTCGGTCTTTTGCGAGACGTGGTGGAATGCTTGGATCCGCTGTGTGCATAGACTTGTGGGGGATGCGTTTTGCTGCTTTCCTCGGAGGACTTTCCGGAGGAAACTTGCTCGTATCTATCTCTACCAGCACATAGGCTCCCTTTTGGCTTCGGTGGATGCGAAAGGTTCTGTTCTTGACGATGATCAAACCAAGGAGTTCGACGCCCGCCTGAGGCCCATCGAGTTCTACTCGCACGGTTAATACCACCAAGCTGTTAGGCTCTCCTTCGATATGTCCTGTCCATTGATAAAAGTTCTGGTTCGACCTCTCGACCCTATCTGTGACGATTGTTGTGGGTAAGGGGCGTGGGAGCAGATTGAAGGCTATGGGTCGAATTGGCTGCCCTCTAAGCCCTGGCTCAATAACATAGTCTAAGAGCCGTTCTGAATCGAGCTGCGCAAACTGGATCGCCGTCACTCCCTCTGTCTTTTCAAGGACGGGCTTTGAGTAACGCTCAAACCACGAGTGTTCTGAAGGCGTTAATGGAACAAAAAGCCTTTGTTCTTCTGCAAGGACAATAGTGGGCATCAAGACGAACATCATTGCCACAAAAGCAAGAGATAGACTCCGTAGCAGTGCAAGATCTCCTTCATGGACAGCGTTAGGAAACATACTTCTTCTCTTTCTTAGCCTGCGCCTCATGTCAAATGGTGTCAGGAACCTTTTCCCTCTTTGCGCTGATGCCTGCGGAGAAAGCGATGAGATCATGGGTACGAAGAAGCTGCCAGGAACCTGTTTCGAATCGATGCCGTTGCTCGCGCAGGAACCGATTCGATTGTAATCGGGAGGTAGAAGACCGCACTTCTTGGAAGCCTGAGGTGCCATTCATGGCCGGCTCCTTCGAAAGTCCAGTAAGAGAGAACAGTCACACTGCACCCACGCACTGCTAGGTGTGTGCAACTGGTAGCCCGTAATAAACCTGTACGGCATTTTTAGCAAGAGGTATTTTTGGTTGTAGGGATTGGTCGCCATATCTTGGGGCATGATCCCTACCTTGCCGCGACTGGTAGCAATCTTGTCTGTCTCGTCTCTCTGGTCTATTTGGTCTATCTGGTTCATCTCGGTAGTTTCGTTCATCCAAACACTCGAGACAGACCGAATAGACCAGACAGCCGAGATAGACCTGAGAGACCAGACCAACCAGATGAACCAATTTCTACGGGTCGCCTCGTTTCAGAAGAGTTCCCCCCCCATATCTTGTGGGGCGATCATTCGTCAGTACCCCATGCCCTCCAGATTTCTAAGGCCCTTCCGATACGGAAGCTAGGAGGGCGTCTGGAATGGGTATTTGGTTTCGTCTGGTTTGGGGTCTTTCCCTTGCTTGGTCGTTCACGGCCTGCGCAAGGCTTCCGCTTGGCGATGTCCCTCATCAGACGATTCCTTCTCTCACACTTTCACCCATCCAAGGATCCGATGCTGGCGTGGTCGCGAACAACTCCAGCGACCGATCCGGCATTCCCGTTTCTTTTCGGGAAACATCGACGCTTCTGACCGCGCGGCCCGCCGCCGACTTCTTTGGCTCTTCCACTCTGCGCTTGTCGAAGAATGGAGATGGATCGATCTCCGTTCATTCAGACGGTGGTTCTGTTTCCCTGCTGCGTGGACTTGACCCNNTGAATTTGGTTTGTCTTGTTTGTTTGGTTTTTTGGTTGAACGAAACGAACCAGATGAACCAAATCAACCAGATAAACCAGAGCACTCTCCTCGTCCTCCAACTCAGAACTCAAAACCTAGAACTCAGAACTTCTTCGCCGTCCCGCTTTTCTCGCAAGTCTCGCATGAATAACGAGATACGTTTCACGCCGATAGTCGCCTGACGAGGCATAGCGCAATTGATGTGCCAGCGGATATTGGGGCCGGCTTCGAAAGAGTTTTCGTGATTTCTTTCAAAATCACCAGGTTTTCACGAGGCCGGAGGGAAAGATGAGGACGCAGAATATGACAGGCACTATCTCAGCTGAATCCATTTTGATTCTCGTAGAATCTGATTGGATTCAGATCCGGTCATTCTGGTGAGAGGCTAGGTGCCAGAGGGGGAAAGCCAGGCGAAGGGAGAGTGGCATGAGGCGGGAGGCGATATCGTGAGGCGTGAAACGTGAGGTGTTACGCGTTACGTCCCCGTGCCCCTCGCCTGATTCTTATGCCATTGGGAGGGGAGGATGGGACGAGGAACTGTCATGAATCATGCGGGCTTCGCTCAGCGGCGTACTGCTGCGTGTCGGCTGGTACGTTTCTTTAGGCGCAATCCTTTTGAGATGAGCGGAAACTTCTCCGGATGTCTGATGGATTCAACGGCTACATCCACATCAAGATCAGGCCAATACAGGTGATGAGGCTGCGGCCACTCGACGTTCAGGATCTCTGATACGGATGCATCTTTGAACCAGGGAAATTCCTTGAACGAAACAAATAGTTCTTCGTCAGCCACTAGCAGCCAGAATCCATGCCCGGAGATGTTCGTCACCTCAGCGCCCGAANNTCGCGACCCGGATTTGCCGCGCGGCCATACCGGAATTCTGCGCCAGTTCGATTGTCGGTTCCAGCCAGAATTTTGCCTCACCGCGCTCACAGTACACATGAACGTGCATTCGTGTTTCCTCGCGGGAGAAAAAATAGAAGCGGAACCCTCCCACTCTAAAAATTGTCGGGCTCAACAGTGTCCTCTATTTATGCTCAGTGTCTACGGATCGGCGCTCACTCGACCGGGCTCAAGGGTCGCCGAACTTTAGTCGAGACACATCATAACATGTCTACCACACTGAGGGACATCAGCCGGAGATGCCCCATAACTCATACAATGGGGGAGGGTGAGGGAGGGGGCGCGCGAGAAACGCGATCCCAAAGGCCGAAGTTCGAAGACTGAAGGTCGGGGAGAGAGGGACACATTTCTTGGATGCCATATTTCGAAGCCGAGGAAGGAACCAGCGGGCTGGGGAGTGCTTGTTCGATCCCGT
>CXWL01004462.1_pt1 | contig 39480 bp, 54 predicted proteins | sample 590931 | NCBI WGS metagenome assembly CXWL01 (sample SAMEA3498368, study PRJEB10139) | groundwater metagenome | biome: water well; material: biofilm material | place: Germany | collected 2015-04-27 | reverse complement strand
AATGAGTCATGGCAAAAAGTAAATTTGAGCGGTCGAAGCCACACGTAAATGTTGGTACGATAGGACATGTTGATCATGGAAAGACGACGCTGACAGCGGCGATTACGACGATATTGACGAAGAAATTTGGTGGTGAAGCGAAGAGTTATGCGCAAATTGACTCGGCTCCGGAGGAGCGTGCGCGCGGAATTACAATTAATACAGCGCATGTGGAGTATGAGACAGCCAATCGCCATTATGCTCATGTAGACTGCCCTGGGCATGCGGATTATGTTAAGAATATGATCACTGGTGCCGCGCAAATGGATGGGGCGATTCTGGTAGTCTCAGCAGCCGATGGGCCTATGCCGCAAACGCGAGAGCATATTTTATTAGCGCGTCAGGTAGGCGTACCATACATCATCGTATACATGAATAAAGCTGACATGGTGGATGATGCGGAATTGATTGAGTTAGTGGAAATGGAAATAAGGGAATTGTTGTCGAAGTACGACTTTCCTGGGGATGACACGCCAATCATTGTTGGATCAGCTCTAAAGGCGCTGGAAGGTGATCAGAGTGATATTGGTGAAGCCTCTATTCTGAAGCTGGCAGAGGCATTAGACAGTTATATTCCACAGCCCGAACGTGCAATTGATGGTACCTTCCTTATGCCGGTTGAAGACGTTTTTTCGATCTCAGGTCGCGGAACGGTTGTGACTGGTCGTGTGGAAAGAGGTGTCGTTAAAGTCGGAGAAGAAATTGAAATTGTTGGTCTTAAACCGACACTGAAAACAGTATGTACTGGTGTTGAGATGTTCCGTAAACTGCTGGACCAAGGTCAGGCAGGTGATAATGTTGGAATATTGTTGCGTGGTACGAAACGTGAAGAAGTAGAGCGGGGTCAAGTATTGGCAAAGCCAAGTAGTATATCGCCACATACCAAATTCACTGCTGAGATATATGTGTTGAGTAAGGAGGAGGGTGGAAGGCATACTCCGTTCTTTCCTGGGTATCGGCCACAATTTTACTTCAGGACAACAGATGTTACAGGAGCGATCGAATTGCCAGCGGGAACGGAGATGGTGATGCCTGGGGATAATGTTTCAGTGACAGTAAATTTAATAGCACCAATAGCGATGGAAGATGGATTGCGTTTTGCAATACGAGAAGGTGGAAGAACGGTTGGTGCCGGTGTTGTTGCTAAAATTATTGAGTGATTTAGGAAGATTATAAAAAGTAAAGAACAATAAATATCTACAAAGATTGATATTGAATTTACAAAATCAGGATCGAATAAATGCAAAACCAGAAAATAAGAATTCGCCTTAAAGCCTTCGACTATCGATTAATAGATAAATCAGCACTTGAAATTGTTGAAACGGCAAAAAGAACAGGAGCAGTTGTTAAAGGGCCAGTACCATTGCCGACTAGAATTGAGCGCTTTGATGTTTTGCGATCACCTCACGTCAATAAGACATCACGTGACCAGTTTGAAATAAGAACGCACCTGAGATTAATGGATATTATTGATCCTACAGATAAAACAGTTGATGCGCTCATGAAGTTAGATTTGCCCGCTGGCGTGGATGTGGAAATTAAATTATAAATAATCTGTATTATCAATGATAGAAAAGGGATATTATTTTTCAGTTTAAGAAATTCTCTAGATAGACTGAAATAAATAATTCCTTATAAGAGGATAAAAATGAGTTTAGGACTAGTCGGTCGGAAGATCGGTATGACGCGAATCTTCACAGAAAATGGGGATAGTCTTCCAGTGACTGTAATTGATGTTTCTAATAATCGCATAACTCAGATTAAGAAAACTGAAAAAGACGGTTATTCAGCTGTTCAGCTTTCATTTGGGGAAAAAAGATCAAGTAGGGTAAACAAGGCTAGTGCCGGTCATTTCGCTAAAGCGGGTGTCGAAGCTGGGAGTACCTTAAGAGAGTTTCGGGTAAATAAAGATGAAGATCTTAATCAACTTGAAAATGGAATGGTGATTAAGAATGATATTTTTACAGTGGGACAAAAAGTTGATGTATCCGGAATAACGATTGGGAAAGGATATGCAGGCGTCATTAAGCGACATCATTTTTCTTCCAATAGAGCAAGTCACGGTAATTCAAAAGCACATAATAAGCCTGGGTCTATTGGTATGGCGCAAGATCCTGGACGTATTTTTCCTGGCAAACGTATGTCTGGCCACCTAGGGAATGTTAAAAGAACCACCCAAAACCTTGAAGTAATAAGAATTGACACTGAAAGAAGTCTATTACTGATAAAAGGCGCAATACCGGGGCCAAAAAATGGAAATGTTATTGTGCGTCCAAGTATAAAAGAAAAAAAGTAAATCAATTGCTAAAATAAACAGTAATAAGGTGAACAGGTAATGGAATTAAAGCTTATCGGTAAAAAGGATCAGAAAACAGATAGTATTATTGTTTCTGATGAGCTTTTTAATAGGGATTACAATGAGGCACTTGTTCATCAAGTCATAACATCATATTTATCGAATGCGCGTGGTGCGACACGAGCGCAAAAAGGGCGATCAGATGTAGCTAAATCTACACGCAAGCCATGGAGACAAAAGGGTACAGGACGTGCGCGTGTAGGGATGGCTTCTAGTCCAATTTGGCGTGGTGGTGGCAAGGTATTTCCAAGTAGTCCTGATGAAAATTTTAGAAAAAAATTAAATAGGAAGATGTATAGAGCTGGTGTGAGCGTGATTGTATCTCAGTTAATAAGGGATAATCGATTGCTAGTCACAGATACATTTAATATCGATACACACAAAACTAAGGCTCTAGCAGAAAAATTGGAAGCACTTGGATTAGGTGAGGTGATGGTAATAACTCATGAGATTGATGATAATTTATATTTGTCGTCACGTAATATTCCAGGCATTGCTGTTGTTGAAGTGAAAAATGTTGACCCTGTTAGTCTTTTAAGATTTGAAAAAACTCTTATTACAACTGAAGGATTGAAGAAATTTGAGGAACTTCTTTCATGAATAATGTAAATATAACCCATGAACGCTTATTGAAAATAATATTAGCTCCGCATATTTCAGAGAAAACGACATTCCTGGGAGAGCAAAATAATCAATCAGTATTCCGCGTGGCGACAGACGCGACAAAAAAAGAGATAAAGGCTGCTGTTGAATTGTTGTGGAAAGAACAAAAAATAGAAGTTAAACATGTTCGGACTATCAATGTAAAAGGAAAGCGAAAAAGATTCGGGCGTTTTATGGGATCTAGAAGTGACTGGAAAAAAGCTGTTGTTAGTATCAAGGAAGGACAAGAGTTAAGTTTTACTAATTTTTCTACTGCAGAGGCTAAGTGATGGCACTTGTAAAATTAAAACCAACATCACCAGGGCGAAGATCTGTAGTTAGACTGATTAATAAGGATTTGCATAAAGGTGAGCCACATAAAAATTTGGTTGAGAAACAATCAAAAACTGCTGGCCGGAATCATCATGGACGAATTACAACACGACATCGCGGTGGTGGTCATAAACAGCATTATAGATTGATTGATTTTAAGCGTGACAAAGATGACATCCCAGCTGTCGTAGAACGTATTGAATACGATCCAAATCGAACAGCAAACATTGCGTTAATTTGTTATACGGATGGTGAAAGAAGATACATAATTGCACCCAAAGGGCTAAGTGTCGGTGCGAGAATTAGCAGTGGTAGAAATGCACAGATTAAGGTAGGAGAAGCTTTACCATTACGTAATATCCCTATGGGGACGATAATACACTGCGTTGAATTATTACCAGGAAAAGGTGCTCAACTGGCACGTTCTGCAGGAACTTCGGTTCAACTACAAGCACGCGAGGGGAATTATGCACAAATTAAACTTCGCTCAGGTGAGATGCGAAAGGTTCATATCGATTGTCGTGCCACAATTGGAGAAGTGGGTAATTCCGAGCATAACTTGAGATCTATTGGTAAAGCAGGTGCTGTACGTTGGCGAGGAATTCGTCCGACAGTTCGAGGAGTTGCCATGAATCCAATTGATCATCCGCATGGGGGAGGTGAAGGTAGAACATCAGCCGGACGACATCCGGTAAGCCCATGGGGAACTCCAGCGAAAGGCTACAGAACTCGAAATAATAAAAGAACCGATGTGATGATAGTACGTCATCGTTATTCAAAGAAAGGATGATAGTTAAATGGCACGTTCAGTAAAAAAAGGCCCATTTGTTGACACTCATTTATTGGCAAAAATAGAAAAAGCACGAGATACAAATGATAAAAGGCCGATAAAAACGTGGTCTAGAAGATCGACGATACTGCCTGATTTTATTGGATTGACCGTTGCTGTCCATAATGGTAAACAACATATACCAATTTATATAACAGAAAATATGGTTGGTCATAAGTTTGGTGAATTTTCACTGACTCGTACTTTTAAAGGCCATGCTGGCGACAAAAAAGCTGTAACGAAGCGATAGGAATAATCATGGAAACAACTGCTATATTACGTGGCGTCCGCTTATCAGCACAAAAGGGGCGTCTTGTGGCTGATCAAATCAGAGGGCTTTCTGTAGACAAGGCATTAAATATCTTGACGTTTAGTCCAAAGAAAGGAGCTGAAATAATACGAAAGCTTTTAGAGTCTGCGATTGCGAATGCAGAGCACAATGATGGAGCTGATATTGATGAACTTAAAATATCGACAATCTATATTGATCGCGGTACATCAATGAAAAGAACAAGTGCGCGCGCGAAAGGGCGTGGTAATAGAATTGTAAAACCTACATGCCATATATTGCTTACAGTGGGCGATAGTGATGGCCAGACTAAATAAAGGCATTGATTGATATGGGTCAGAAAATACATCCAACCGGATTTCGTCTATCAGTTCAGAGAAATTGGCTATCTAAATGGTATGCAAATAGTAATAATTTTGCCACTATGCTAAATGAAGATATTAAAGTTCGAGAATTTCTCCATGATAGATTAAAGAATGCTTCGGTTGGTAGAGTCTTAATTGAAAGGCCCTCAAAGAATGCAAGAATTACAATTTTTAGTTCACGCCCCGGTGTGGTGATCGGGAAAAAAGGTGAAGACATAGAAGTATTGCGAAGCGAACTTCAAAAGAGAATGGGGGTTCCTGTTCATGTGAATATCGAAGAGATAAGAAAACCTGAACTAGATGCGCAATTAATAGCAGATAATATAGCTCAGCAATTGGAAAAGCGAATAATGTTTCGTAGAGCAATGAAGCGAGCGATGCAGAATGCCATGCGACTGGGCGCACAAGGGATTAAAATAATGAGTTCTGGTAGATTAAATGGAATAGAAATCGCCCGTACAGAGTGGTATCGCGAAGGAAGAGTACCCCTTCATACGCTGAGAGCTGATCTGGATTATGGTACATCAGAAGCTAAAACAACCTATGGAATTATAGGTATTAAGGTATGGATCTTTAAAGGCGAAGTTCTTGGAAAGGGTGAACAAGCTAGTCTTGCAACACCTAACTCGAATTTAGATAACGAAAAAAAGAAGCCTTCTAAGAAATCATCTGCTGTGTTTATAAAATCAGCGAGTATTAAAAGTGTAAAAGAAGCCGTAGGATATTCTGAAACGGAATTACTAAGTACAACGGATACTGAAAATTCAGCAAACACAGAAGTTAATATGATTTCTGGAGAGAAAAATGCTGCAACCAGCTAGAACAAAATATAGAAAACAACAGAAAGGTAGAAATACTGGAGTAGCAACACGTGGGGCTAAAGTAAGCTTTGGCGAATTTGGACTTAAAGCTATTGGCAGAGGTCGATTAACAGCACGTCAAATCGAAGCAGCTCGTCGAGCTATGACCAGACATATTAAAAGAGGGGGGCGTATTTGGATACGAATATTCCCAGACAAGCCAATTTCACATAAGCCAGCAGAAGTTAGAATGGGTAAAGGAAAAGGAAATCCAGAGTATTATGTAGCTGAAATACAACCTGGCAAAATGTTATATGAAATGGATGGTGTCAATGAAGAAATGGCAAAAGAAGCATTTCGACTTGCTGCTGCTAAATTGCCAATCAAGACAATGTTTACAATAAGACAAATTGGCGGATAGTTATGAAAGCACGCGAACTAAGAGAAAAGCAATTATCTGAATTAAATAAAGAGCTTGTTTCTTTGCTAAAGGCACATTTTGGTTTACGTATGCAATTAGCTACTCAGCAACTATCAAATACAAGACAATTGAAAGTAATTAAAAGAGATATTGCAAGAGTGAAAACTGTTATAACTCAGAAGCAATCAAATCATGACTAATGAAAAATTAAAGCGTACTTTGAGTGGACGTATTACAAGCAATAAAATGGATAAAACAGTGACAGTCCTTGTGGAACGCAGATTAAAGCATCCTTTATATGGAAAATTTATAACACGCACTAAGAAATATCATGCACATGATGATAATAATCAATTTTCTATTGGTGATCTTGTTGAAATTGTTGAATGTAGACCTTTATCAAGAACTAAGAATTGGAAAGTAACTAGAATTCTAAATGAAGAATCAAGTACCTGAGATTTAACTGTAATAAATAAATTAATTTTTCTTATAGCAATTGATTAGGTATAATAGCAGGTTTATCCAAGTTCATAATAGTTTCAATGGGACGTTGAAGCATGGTTTGAGCGTGGATTGCTAGTAAAGAAGTTTTAAAAGACACCGGTTTTTAAATTAATATCAAAAGCGAATAAAAATGATTCAAATGCAGTCAATATTAAAAGTGGCGGATAATACTGGTGCTCGATCACTTATGTGCATTAAAGTTCTTGGCGGTTCAAAAAGACAATATGCCGGAATTGGTGACATAATCAAAGTTAGCATTAAAGATGCAGCTCCTAGGGGACGCGTAAAAAAAGGTGAAGTATATAATGCGGTCGTAGTTCGCACCGCAAAAGGCGTAAGGCGTCTAGATGGATCCCTATTGAAATTCGATGAAAATGCAGCGGTTTTGCTTAATAATAAATTTGAGCCTATAGGAACACGTATTTTTGGCCCGGTTACTCGGGAATTGCGTAATGTGCGATTTATGAAGATTGTTTCACTGGCGCCAGAGGTTTTGTAGTAGTAAAAAGGAACAATTATGCGAAAAATTAGAAAAGGCGATGACGTCATAGTTATTGCAGGAAGGGATAAAGGGAAAAGAGGATCCGTTCTTAGAACAGATGGAATTGATCGTATTGTAGTTCAGGGTATTAATTCTGTAAAAAAGCATCAGAAACCTAATCCAACAATTGGCAATGCGGGTGGAATTATAGATTTAGAAATGTCAATTCACATTTCTAATGTTGCTATATATAATTTTTCTTCTAAAAAATCGGATAGAGTAGGATTTAAAGTAGATAATGATAATAATAAAATTCGCATATTTAAATCTACAGGCGATTTAATTAAAACTTAATATAGGATCTTAATTTATGGCGCGCTTGCAAGAATATTATCGTAATACTGTTACTAAGCAGTTGATCGATCAATTTAGTTACGAATCCGTCATGGAGGTACCTTGCATTAGCAAAATAACTCTAAATATCGGATTAGGTGAAGCAACTGTTGATAAAAAAATTGTTGAACATGCAATTTCCGATATGAAGAAGATTTGTGGACAACAACCTGTTATTACAAAGGCAAAGAAATCAATAGCAACTTTTAAGGTGAGACAGGATTATCCTATCGGATGCATGGTTACACTCCGCAGAATAAAAATGTACGAATTTTTAGATAGATTAATCACTGTTGCTATCCCGAGGATTCGTGACTTTCGGGGAATTTCTGGAAAATCATTCGACGGAAGAGGTAATTACAATATGGGAATAAAAGAGCAGATTATTTTTCCAGAAATTGATTACGATAAAATTGATGCTTTGCGTGGCATGAATATATCGATTACTACGACAGCAAAGAACGATATTGAGGCAAAAGCTTTATTGTCTGCGTTTAATTTCCCATTTAAGAATTGAGGTTAGAATGGCAAAGCTTTCAATTATTAATAGAAATTTAAAAAGACAAAAGATAGTGAAAAAATTTGCGGAGCAGCGACTTACATTATTTAAAATAATAAATAATAATAAAATCAATGATGAAGATCGCTTCAATGCACGAATGATTTTGCAGAATCTTCCTAGAGATTCAAGTCCTGTACGCTTAAGAAATAGATGCACTTTGACCGGTAGACCTCGTGGAGTTTACTCAAAATTTGGGTTGGGAAGGAATAAGCTAAGAGAGATTGCTATGAGTGGAAAAATACCCGGGATTATTAAAGCGAGCTGGTAACTGAATTATATCAATCAATAGAATTAGCTTAATATGCCAAATAATAATTTTTATTTTATAAATAAGTAGGTACTGACATGAGTATGAGCGATCCAATTGCAGATATGTTAACTCGAATAAGAAATGCGCAATTGGCAAAAAAACGATCTGTAAAAATGCCAAGTTCGAATATTAAGTTATCGATAGCGGTCGTTCTTAAAGACGAGGGATATATTAATGATTTCAGCGTAATGAGTGATAATAGTAAAAATACTTTAGAAATATCTCTCAAATATTATGCTGATGATCCTGTAATTGAACAAATAATACGTATCAGTAAACCTGGACTTAGAATATACAAATCTAGTAAAAATCTACCAGATATTATGAATGGATTAGGGATAGCAATAGTTTCCACTTCGAAAGGTGTAATGACCGTACGGAAGGCACGATCAGTTGGTGTCGGTGGTGAACTTTTGTGCACTGTTGTTTAGTTTAAAGGATTTTTTAAATGTCTCGAGTAAGCAAGAACCCGATAACAATACCAGCTAATGTCGAAATTAACATATTACCATTTAGTGTTTCTGTTAAAGGACCTTTAGGTACACTGCAGCAGGCATTAACTAATGATGTTATATTAGAACTCAATCAAAATATTTTAAAGATTCAAACAACTAACGACTCAAAGCATGCTAATGCGCTATCAGGAACAATACGTTCACTTATTGCGAATATGGTTCATGGCGTATCAGTTGGTTTTGTAAAAAAATTGCAATTGGTTGGTGTAGGATATAGAGCGCAAGCTGGCTCAAATAAAGTTAATTTAACTTTAGGTTTTTCGCATCCGGTTGATCATGTGGTTCCGGATGGCATAACGATTGAAACACCATCTCAAACTGAAATAATAATTAAAGGTATAGACAAGCAGAAAGTAGGTCAAACTGCTGCAGATATTAGGGCTTATAGAAAGCCTGAACCATACAAAGGTAAAGGTGTGCGCTATCATGATGAAGTTATTCTTCTCAAAGAAACGAAGAAAAAATAATTGAGATAAAAATGTTGAATTTAAAAGAAAAAAGAATTAAACGCTCATTAAAAACGCGAATTAAGATTGCAGAATTGGATGTAATACGATTGTCGGTACATCGTACTAATTCTCATATTTATGCTCAGCTCATCGATGATAAGAATAATAAGGTAATTACCTGTGCATCGACTTTAGAGCCTGATGTACGTAAATCGTTTGCTACTGGGGGTAATATAGCGGCAGCAGCTTTTATTGGTAAAAGAATCGCTGAGAAAGGTAAAGATTGCGGTATATTAGATATTGCTTTTGATAGATCAGGGTATAGATACCATGGACGGGTTAAAGCATTAGCAGAAGCTGCACGTGAGAATGGATTAAAATTTTAATTTAAGGTTTGACAATGGCAAAAATCAGCAAAACCAATGGTAAGGCAACAGGGATAGAAGAAAGTGGCGATGATTTGCGCGAGAAAATGGTTGCGATTAATAGAGTTACAAAAGTCGTTAAGGGAGGCCGTATTCTTGGTTTTGCAGCGCTTACTGTAGTTGGTGATGGTGACGGTAGTGTTGGCATGGGCAAGGGAAAATCTCGAGAGGTTCCGGTTGCTGTACAGAAAGCAATGGATGAGGCTCGAAGAAGAATGACTAAAATTAAAATAAAGAGCGGCACCATTTATCATCCTATAACTGCTTCGCATGGTGCAGCAAAAGTGTATATGCAACCTGCTCCAGAAGGCACTGGAATTATAGCCGGAGGACCGATGCGTGCGATTTTTGAGGTCATGGGCATGACAAACATTTTGGCTAAATGTATAGGTTCTACAAATCCATACAATGTTGTTAGAGCGACACTTAAAGGCCTTAATTCTATGAATACGCCAGCAAATATCGCTGCTAAAAGAGGTAAAACAGTAAAAGAAATCCTTGGGCATGATAATGGATAATATTAAGAAATTAAAAACAATAAAAATTACTCTTGTGAGAAGTCCAATTGGAACTAAACAATCACATCGCGCGACCGTGCGCGGTTTAGGATTACGTAAGATTAATAGTTTTTCAATGCTTCCTGATACCCCTGAGACACGTGGTATGATTCATAAAATTAATTACTTAGTAAAGTGTGAATAATATTATTATGTATTTAAATTCAATTAAAGCAGCAACGGGATCTAAAAAAACTAGGTTAAGAGTTGGAAGAGGTATGGGTTCAGGAATTGGTAAAACTTGTGGTAGAGGTCATAAGGGCCAGAAATCTCGAGCTGGTGGTTTTCATAAAGTAGGCTTCGAAGGAGGACAAATGCCAATCCAAAGAAGACTACCAAAACGGGGCTTCTGTATAATAAATGGACATAAAGTCTCTGAATTGAAACTCTCAGATCTTAACACTTTGTCAGAAAATGATATATCTATTGCTACATTGAAGAAATATAAATTAATATCAAATAGAATAACAAAAGTAAAGATTTTAAATACTGGAATTTGTAATAAGTTATTTAATATAAATGGATTACATGTTACTGACAAAGCCAAAATGGCAATCGAAGAAAATGGCGGATCTATTACATAGAAGTATAAGGATATAAATTGTCTATAAAAGGAACAACAGTTAAACCAGTTGATAAATTTGCTGATCTGAAACGTCGTTTGTGGTTTCTATTGTTAGCATTGATTGTTTATAGAATAGGGGCGCATGTACCTGTGCCTGGCATAGATCCAATCACTCTGAAAGAGCTTTTTGATTCGCAGGAAAGTAGTGTGTTGGGAATGTTTAATATGTTTTCTGGAGGAGCACTCTCGAGGTTTTCTATCTTTGCGCTTGGTATAATGCCGTATATATCGGCTTCAATCATTATGCAATTAGGAACAGTGGCAATTCCTTACCTTGAGGCGCTAAAGAAAGAGGGGGAAAGTGGTCGAAGAAAGATAGCGCAATATACTCGATATGGCACATTAGCATTAGCATTAGTGCAAAGTTATGGAATTTCTGTTGCCCTTCAATCCCAGCCTGGTTTAGTTATCCAACCTGGTGGAATGTTTGTGCTTACTACTGTCATTACATTGGTTACAGGTACAATTTTTTTAATGTGGTTAGGTGAGCAAATTACAGAGCGTGGTATAGGAAATGGTATTTCGTTAATTATTTTTGCAGGTATTGCGGCCGGATTACCAAGTGCAATAGGTGGAACTTTAGATCTAGTGAGCACTGGTTCTATGCATTTTCTTGTGGCGCTAGGTATTTTTCTTGCAGCTGCATTGGTTACGACATTTGTTGTCTTTGTAGAAAAAGGACAAAGACGAATTTTAGTTAATTACGCCAAGCGTCAGGTTGGGCAAAAGGTATATGGTGGTCAGAGTTCACATTTACCGTTAAAACTTAATATGGCAGGTGTTATACCACCAATTTTCGCTTCAAGTATCATTTTATTTCCTGCCACTTTAGCAGGATGGTTTGCAAGTGGAGAATCAATGACATGGCTAAAGGACATTAGTGGAGCACTATCTCCCGGCCAACCTATATATGTAATTTTTTATGCTGTAATGATTATATTCTTCTGTTTTTTTTACACAGCTCTTGTTTTTAATCCAAAAGAAACAGCTGATAATCTTAAGAAAAGTGGAGCTTTTATTCCTGGCATTAGACCCGGTGACCAGACTACGAAATATATAGAAAGAATAATGTTGCGCTTAACTCTTACTGGTTCAATATACGTAACGCTTGTATGTTTATTGCCTGAATTTTTAATTCTTAAATGGAATGTACCTTTCTATTTTGGTGGTACTTCATTATTAATTATTGTAATTGTGACTATGGATTTTATGTCACAAGTTCAATCGCATGTGATGTCTTCACAATATGATAGCTTATTGAAAAAGGCTAATTTTAAAACAGGCAGTGGAAAACTACCTACTAGATAATTTAATTATGATAGTTAATGGCTAAAGAAGACACGATACAGATGCAAGGTGAGATACTTGAAACACTCCCTAACGCAACATTTAAAGTAAAATTAGAGAATGGACATATTGTACTTGGCCATATATCAGGAAAAATGCGGATGCACTATATAAGAATATTGCCGGGTGATAAAGTTACAGTAGACCTTACACCATATGATTTAACGAGAGCAAGAATAACATTTAGAGCGAAATAAATTCAATTTTTAGTTCCATTAAAAAAATGAAAATTATCGATTTATAGGATTTATATAATGAAAGTAAATGCATCTGTAAAGAAATTTTGTAGAAACTGCAAAATAATACGACGTAATCGGATCGTTCGAGTGATTTGTACTGATCCTAGACATAAGCAGAGACAAGGATAATTGTAATAAATTTTGTATATACAGAGACAGGGAAATTAAATGGCGCGTATAGCTGGCGTAAATATACCAAATCATCAACATGTCGGAATCGCTCTTACAGCAATTTATGGTATTGGTAGATCCAGTTCGAAAAATATATGTAGTGTAGTTGGTATTGAAACTGATAAAAAATTGAAAGATTTATCTGAAGATCAGATTGACCAATTGCGAGATCATATTTCAAAGATTATAATCGAGGGTGATTTGCGTCGAGAAATATCTATGAATATTAAGAGATTAATGGATCTTGGGTGTTATAGAGGATTGCGGCACAGACGAGGTTTGCCGGTACGAGGTCAACGTACTCGAACTAATGCAAGAACAAGGAAGGGACCACGTAAAGCAGTACGTGCAAGATAAATTTAAGTTTAATTCAGATATGTAATATTAAAAGAAGGAATTCATTTTCCATGGTCAAGGTCGCTACAAGAGTTCGTAAGAAAATTAAGAAAAATGTGTCGGAAGGAATAGCACATATTCATGCTTCATTTAATAATACTATTATTACTATAACTGATAGGCAAGGTAATGCATTATCATGGGCTACTTCAGGTGGAGCCGGTTTTAAAGGATCACGAAAGAGCACACCTTTTGCTGCTCAAGTTGCTGCAGAAAATGCAAGTAAAATTGCAATAGAGTGTGGCGTGAAGAATCTTGAGGTTAGAGTTAAGGGACCTGGTCCTGGACGTGATTCTGCAGTAAGAGCTTTAAATTCGGCTGGATTTAAAATTACAAGTATTTCAGATGTAACGCCAGTTCCGCACAATGGCTGTCGTCCACCAAAAAAACGTCGTATCTGAGGAGAGTACGTTGGCTAGAAATCTTGAACCAAAATGTAAACAATGTCGACGCGAAGGCGAAAAGCTTTTCTTAAAAGGCGAAAAATGTTTTACTGATAAGTGTGCAATTGAAAGGAGAAGTTATCCTCCAGGTCAGCATGGTCAGAAGAAAGGTAGACTATCTGATTATGGTGGTCAGTTACGTGAGAAACAGAAAATTAGAAGAATATATGGAATTCTAGAAAGACAATTTCGTAATATCTATAAATCAGCTGACCAGCAACGTGGTGTAACTGGAGATAATTTACTGCAATTATTGGAAAGTCGTCTTGATAATGTAGCATTTCATATGGGTTTCGGCTCATCTCGATCAGAAGCAAGACAAATTGTTAGACACAACTGTATTCTTGTGAATGGGCAGCGTGTAAATATTCCAGCTTATTTAGTTAAGGCCGGCGATACTATAGAGATTGCTAAAAACGCTAAAGAACAATTACGAATAAAATCTTCAATAGAGGCTGCTGATAGACGAAATTTTCCAGCTTGGATTGATATGAATGTTAAAGAAATGAAGGGAATTTTCAAATCTAAACCTGACCGATCTGAACTACCTGCAACAATTAATGAATCCTTAGTTGTGGAATTATATTCTAAATAAAATAAATTATTGGCTGGCTATTACCTAAAGGACATTACTATGCAAGGTAATGAATTATTAACACCACGTATTATTGATGTTCAAAATATATCGCCTCTACATGCTAAAGTGATTATGGAGCCTTTTGAAAGAGGATATGGCCATACTTTAGGAAATGCGTTAAGACGAATACTTTTGTCCTCTATGACTGGATTTGCGCCTACCGAAGTTAAAATTGCTGGTGTGGTCCATGAATACTCTGCACTAGATGGAGTGCAGGAAGATATTGTAGATATACTATTGAATATTAAAGGAATAGTATTGAAGCTTCACAATAATGATGAAGCTATCATATCATTAAGGAAAACCGGAAAATGTGTTGTAACAGCAGGCGATATTGAAGTCGGTCATGATGTGGAGATACTGAACCCTGATCATGTGATAGCACATCTAACATCTGACGGAAAGATTGATATTCAACTCAAAGTAGAAAGAGGAATAGGATACGTTCCTGCTACAGTAAGAAAGAATAAAAATGTTGAAACTAGCATTGGGACAATCTTACTAGATGCTTCATTTAGTCCTATTAGACGCGTTAGTTATACGGTTGAAAGCGCGCGTGTCGAACAACGAACTGACCTTGATAAATTAGTTATGGATTTGGAAACTAATGGTGTTGTCGAACCCGAAGAGGCTATTCGTTTTGCTGCACGAGTTTTAGTACAGCAATTATCTGTATTTGCTGATTTAGAGAGCACACCTATTCCTAAAGAACAGCCACAAATACCCCAAATTGACCCGATATTGTTGCGTCCTGTTGACGACTTGGAGCTCACTGTAAGATCAGCCAACTGTCTAAAAGTTGAGAATATTTATTATATTGGAGATCTAATACAGCGAACGGAAGCTGAACTTTTACGAACACCTAATTTGGGAAGAAAATCATTAAATGAAATAAAAGAGGTTCTTGCTTCTCGTGAGCTAACTTTAGGAATGAAACTGGACAATTGGCCCCCGTCAAATCTCGATAATCTTGCTAAGGATTCAAATCATGCGCCACAATAACGCATTAAGGAAATTAAATCGTTCTAGTAGCCACAGGGCGGCTATGTTTCGCAATATGAGTAACTCTCTTTTGCGACATGAAGTTATTAAAACAACTCTTCCAAAAGCTAAAGAACTAAGAAGATATGTTGAGCCCGTTATTACACTAGGTAAAAACCCATCACTTTCCAATCGTCGTTTGGCTTTTAATAGGCTGCGTGATCGTGAGAATGTTACAAAACTTTTTATCGAATTAGGCCCTCGTTATATTGCAAGGCCAGGGGGATATATTAGAATTTTAAAATACGGATATAGAAAAGGTGATAATGCGCCTATGGCGCTTGTAGAGCTTGTTGATAGACCAGTAGAAAAGTTAACAGATAACCCTGATGAAATTGAGAATTAATAATTATTTTTGATTTAATTAGTAGGAGAATATTTAATCCTCTGAACTATAATAATTTAATTGGAATATAGTTATTATCAATTTTTTTGTTATGTATGAATCAGAGAGCATTATCTATTCTTCGGCTTTTAAATGACGGACAATATTGGAGTAGTGAATCTTTAGCGAGAAAACTTTTTTGTAAACGTGCAACAATATCAAATTCACTAAAAGATATTGACTCATATGGAATTAAAATTGTTAAGACTCGTGGACGAGGATACCGTTGGATTAATCCAATTTCGTATCTGAACAAAGATCTAATACTTGGTTTTTCCTCAATAGATCCCAGCAATTTCAATATAACTCTTTTTGATACCCTCGATTCTACTAATACTTTTCTATTAGATAATTTAAAAAATGGAATAATAGATAACAACTGTATACCAGTTGTTGCGACTGAGTATCAGACAAATGGACGTGGTCGTGCAGGAAGATTATGGCATAGTGGATTTGGCGATAGTCTTACCTTCTCTTTTGGGTGGTGGTTCGATAAAGGCGTATCTGCGCTATCGGGGCTAAGTTTAATAATCGGGATTACTATAATACGTGTTTTACGATCATTCTCAATTAGTTGTGTTAGTATTAAATGGCCTAATGATATATTGTTCGATAATAAGAAACTTGCAGGTATATTAATTGAACTTCGTGGCGAAATATGTGGCCCTTCTTATGCGATAATTGGCGTTGGCATTAATTATAAGCTCTCTGATATTATTAAATCTTCTATAAATCAAGAAGTTACTGATTTGTCATCAATCTCTGATGTCTATTTTGATCGTAATCAAATCTTAAGTGCACTACTCACTGAATTTCTGAATATTCTGCCTGTATTTGTAGACTACGGCTTCGCATATTTTCAGAAGGAATGGATCAGCTATCATGCTTTTGAAAGACAGGCAGTTAGTTTGATATTACCTAATGGTAGTGTCATCGCAGGCACGGTTGATGGCGTGATGGAAGATGGTTCTATTTGTTTAATGACTCCTTCGGGAAGAAAATCCTACCATGTAGGCGATATTTCTATCCGTCTGAACTCCCTTTGAGTAACTGATGTCGTATATCCTTGCGATTGACTCTGGTAATTCATTCGTAAAATGGGGATTGTTCAATCATGGTCGGTGTTTAAAACAGGGTAAGGTACAGTACGATAAGATACAAAATGTTAAAAACGATTTCAAAGAACTGCAGGCACCAGGATCAATTATTATTTCTCATGTTGCTCGTGCGGCAACAAAAAATAAAATCTGTGAGCAAGTCTCAAGCTGGCCGGTAAAACCTCACTGGATTCGTTCCTGTGCATTCCAATGTGGAGTTTCTAATAGTTATTCCGATCCTGCTCAATTAGGTTGTGATCGCTGGGCCTCTTTGATAGCTGCTTGGGAAATGCAACAGCAAGCTTGTTTAGTCATTAATATAGGTACTGCAGTGACGATAGATGCACTATCTGAGTCTGGAGAATTTCTTGGTGGCATTATTCTACCTGGTTTTCACTTGATGCTAAATAGTCTCCAACGCGGTACTCAATTATTTAATGCTGGTATGAGTACTTATGAAGACTTTCCTATTAGCACGAACAGTGCGATACAAAGCGGTATGATACATTCTGTCATAGGTGCTATTGAACGCATGTATAATTTATTGTCAATGAAGATAAATCACCCTGTAAAAACAAGTATCGTCAGCGGGGGTGGGGTATCTTTATTATCTCCTTTTATCAAGATTCCAATCAAAACGATTGATAATTTGGTGCTGAAAGGGCTTGTTTTGATCGCTGAAGATTCTTTCTGATACATAGAGTTGTTATCTTATGAAAAGCTTATGTCTCGATTTAACAATATAACCTTCTACACATCAGTCAATGATGTTCGAGATTTACCACTACATACAGGTATTGAGATTGCTTTTGCCGGGCGATCTAATGCTGGAAAATCTAGCGCTATTAATACACTTACAAATCGAAGTCGTTTGGCTTTTGTTAGTAAAACACCTGGGCGCACACAATTAATTAATTATTTTCAATTAAATTCAGATCAATTCTTTGTCGATTTACCTGGCTATGGATATGCGAAGGTTCCAGATTCCATCCGACAACACTGGCAAAGTTTATTGAGTCGCTATTTACAAACACGTGAGCCACTCAAAGGCTTAATTTTAATAATGGATATTCGTCATCCCTTAAAACCGCTTGATATCGAAATGCTTGATTGGTTTGCACCTACTGGGAAAGCAATCCATATTTTACTAACAAAATCTGATAAATTGAGCACGCAACGGGCAAATATTACCTTAAAGGACGTAACTCTATATTTAAAGGGTGCTTACCCGCAATGCAGTGTTCAGTTATTTTCCAGCTTGTCAGCCACAGGCGTTGAAGATGCAACTACTGTCATTAGTGATTGGTTAGAAACTAAAATTAGTAGCTAAGCGATAAACTTTTTGCTTCGCTCTATGGGTTCCTGGAGAAGAAAAAAAGCCCCCGGTTAAAGGGGAGAAAAACCGGGGGAACCGCCTTAATATCACTTAAGACCCTGCCTCAGGGAGGAAAGACAGGGGGACACAATCAAGATATCCATGTATAAGAGTGTGCAATAACTGAGTTAGTTCCCGAGCAGTATTGTTTTTTTAATTTATTTTTTCTATCCTATTTATTATGTTTTCTTATAGCCAGTTTCCTCAAAGACGCATGAGACGTATGCGTCGCGACATGTTTTCCCGTCGTCTTATGCAAGAAACTCATCTTCAGGTCAATGATCTGATTTATCCAGTTTTTGTTTTGGATGGGAAAAACCGTACTGAGAATGTCAAGTCTATGCCGGGTGTAGTAAGACAGAGCGCTGATCTCTTGATGACTCAGGCGGAGGATTGTTTACAATTAGGTATTCCGGCGGTCGCTATTTTCCCGGTGATAGAAGCTAAACTTAAGAATCTGACAGCGAGTGAAGCATATAATCCTGATGGTTTGGTGCCCAGCGTGATCAGGAAATTAAAGACGAATTTCCCTGATTTGGGGGTGATTACTGATGTAGCATTGGATCCCTATACAAGTCATGGTCAAGATGGCTTGATTGATCAATCAGGCTATGTACTGAACGATGAAACAGTAAATGCTCTTTGTCAGCAAGCATTGGTGCATGCACAAGCTGGTGCTGATATTGTAGCACCGTCTGATATGATGGACGGACGCATTGCGGCAATTCGAAATAGTTTGGATAACCAACAGTTTATTCATACGAGAATTTTGGCTTATTCTGCAAAATATGCTTCAAGTTTTTATGGACCATTTCGTGATGCAGTTGGATCGGCAGCAAGCCTTGGTGCTGGCAATAAATATACGTATCAAATGGATCCAGCAAATTCAGATGAAGCACTATGGGAAGTTGGATTGGATCTGAATGAAGGCGCTGACATGGTGATGATTAAACCTGGAATGCCCTATTTGGATATTGTGCGCCGGGTGAAGGATCAGTACGGCGCACCTACCTTTGTATATCAGGTCAGTGGCGAGTATGCAATGCTTAAAGCTGCCGCAATGAACGGATGGCTAGATGAAGAAGCCTGCGTGTTGGAATCTTTGCTTGCTTTTAAACGCGCAGGTGCTGATGGAATTCTAACGTACTATGCAGTAGAAGCGGCGAATTGGTTAAAGAAGAATTTATAATGCAATAAAGAGTAGGATTGATACTAGAATAACTGGTCTTTTAAATCTCTTGTTACTCTGGGCGCATCATCAACAGAATTCTCAGTGACCGGTGGTAGCTGTTCATTAAAGAAGTATTCTGTAACATCTCCGGCTGGATCTCTGAATCCCGTCGCTGAATTAATTCTTGTTGCGAGAACACCATTGGGAGTTTTGTATTCTGCCATGGGAATACCTTTTAGGACTGGGCCCATATAATCCATCCAAATAGGCAATGCGACACGCCCTCCTGTTTCATTATTTCCAAGTGATCGAGGTTCGTCGTATCCTGTCCAGGCGATTGTGACCAAGTCTTTTTGGAAACCACAAAACCAGGCATCAATAAAATTACTGGTGGTGCCGGTTTTTCCTGCCAAATCACTACGTCCTAGTTGTTTAGCTTTAATGGCTGTGCCGTGATTGATGACATCTTGCATCATGCTTGTCATGATGTAGGCATTACGGGGATCAATGACGCGTTTGGCGCCACTTAATGTTGTTACGGGCTGGAATTGTTCGATCGTGTTGCCTTTTTCATCTTCAATTCGCTTTATAAAGTAAGGCGCAACACGGAAACCGCCATTTGCAAAAATCGCATACCCAGCGGCCATTTGCATCGGTGTAACCGAACCAGAACCTAATGCCATGGGTAAATAGGGTGGATGACGATTTGCATCAAAACCAAATCGGGTAATGTAATCTTGCGCATAACGTATGCCGATAGCCTGTAATATGCGGATAGACACAAGATTTTTTGATTTTACTAGTGCTGTTCGCAAACGCATAGGTCCTTCAAATTTCCCATCAAAATTCTTCGGTTCCCATAATTGACTACCCGTTTGAGCAGCACTGAATGATAGCGGTGCATCATTAATAATTGTAGCCGGCGTGAAACCCTTTTCCAAAGCCGCGGAATAAATAAAAGGTTTAAAACTGGAACCAGGTTGCCGCCAAGCTTGAGTGACATGATTAAATTGATTTTTATGAAAATCAAATCCACCGATTAAAGCACGGATAGCGCCATCATTGGAGTCAATGGAAACAAGAGCAGCTTCTATTTCTGGAAGCTGGGCGATATGCCAACTGTTCTTTTGGTCTTTTTGTATACGAATTAATGTACCCGGAGTAATGTATTTCTTTCCAGCCTCTTTTTTATCAGCCAGAAATTTCTGTGCAAACTTGAGCCCTTCACCGGTAATCTCAATGATTTCTCCACCCTTACGATAAGCTTGCACTGTATTAGGTTTAACACTTAATACAATGGCTGCGTAGATGTCATCACTTTCATTGATTTCTTCCAATGCATCCTCAAGCGTTTTTTCCTGATTACTGCCATGTTTTAGTAAATTAATATGCGTTTCCGGGCCACGATAACCACGACGCTTATCATATTCAATGATATTTTTACGTAGCGCCTGATAGGCAGCTTTCTGATCTAACTGACGGATAGTTGTATAGACTTTGATACCTTTGCTATAAGTTTCTTCTTGGTATCGATCATATATCACCTGGCGAACCATTTCAGCAACATAATCAGCAGGCATTGCTAAGGCAGTCGATTGCTTTTTGACAGAAATAGATTGTTTCTCTAATTCACCTAATTCTTCGCTTGAGATGTAGTTAAGTTTGTGTAATCGGCCCAGTACATAAAGTTGCCGGCTTTTAGCGCGCTTAGGATTACTAATAGGGTTATAGCTCGAAGGGGCTTTGGGTAACCCCGCCAACATGGCAGCTTCAGCAATATTAATTTCTTGCAGGGATTTTCCAAAATATGTTTGTGCTGCTGCTGCAAAACCATAACTGCGCTGGCCGAGGTAAATTTGGTTGACGTAAAGTTCTAAGATGTTGTCTTTACTTAGATTGTTCTCGATTTTGAAAGCCAAAAGCGCTTCGCTGAATTTTCTCGTCAAGGTTTTTTCTCTGGTCAGAAAAAAATTCCGAGCCACCTGCATCGTTATGGTACTGGCACCCTGGCGCACACTGCCCGCAGAAAAATTTGAATAAGCGGCACGTAATACGCCCAGGTAATCAACGCCGCCATGTTCATAAAAGCGATCATCTTCTGCGGCAAGGATTGCCTGTTTAAGATGTGCCGGTACTTCAGAAATATTGACAACATTTCTACGTTCCGCTCCAAACTCTCCTATTAAGAGACCCTCATCGCTATAAATGCGTAATGGTATTTTAGGGCGATAATCCGTCAGTGTATCCAATGATGGTAAATTGGAATGTATGACCAGTGCAGCAAACCCAGCCAGCAACACGCCAATCAAACCTAATGCAGAAAATGTGACAAAAAAGTAATACAGCCAACGTGCTAACATGAATTTGGATTTATTAATTGATACGATCGTTAAAGTACACAGTTATAGGGGGTATATCTATTGTTTTTCTTTGAATAGGATTTTTTGGATTCTGTCAGAATCAACGTCAATCATTTATTTTTTCGAGTAACTATATTGAATTAATGCGGATAATGAGTAGTTTACATATATTCAGCATTAATAGGGTAATTTATAATTTGCGAGTATCGCTTCTAATAAGCCAATGTTCAAGGGAAATTTTTCTATCAATTTAGACTTCTTTAAGATGAAGTCACCACCATTAATAGGTGTGGATATAAGTTCTTCATCTGTAAAAATGGTCGAATTATCATTGGTTGATAACGAAAGTCAATCCTATCGGATTGAGCGTTATGCGATTGAATCCATGCCACCAGATGCGATGTTGGATGGCGCAATCGAAAACATGGAAGCAGTCAGTGAATGCCTGCGGCGTGGCTGGAAACGTATGGGAACAAGCCAAAAGAATGTGGTGCTTGCACTACCCGCGACAGATGTTATTACCAAAAAGATTGTGGTTCCAGATGGGCAACGCGAGGATGACCTGGTTTTTCAAGTCGAAAATGAAGCCAGTCAATATATTCCTTTTCCTTTAGATGAAGTTGATTTGGATTTTCAAGTAACCAGGCCAGTGCCTGATAATCCAGAAGAAGTTGAAGTGCTTATCGCTGCGTCGCGTAAAGAGAAAGTGGAAGATCGTGTGGCTGTAGCGCTTGCGGCAAGTCTTAAAACAGTCATTATGGATGTTGAACCCTATGCGGCGCAGGCTGCATTCGAATTAACGCTGAGTCAATTACCTGGAGGTGGAAAAGATCAGATAATGGCACTGGTTGATATTGGTGCGACAATCATGAAAATTAATGTACTTCTTAACGGCGAGTCATTATATACGCGAGATCAGCCATTTGGTGGCAATCAACTGACCCAGGAGATTCATAATCAATTTAATCTCTCGTTGGAAGATTCGGAGACTGCTAAAAGAAATGGCGGTCTACCTGAAAACTATAAAGCGGATGTTTTGCAGCCATTTTGCGAAACGCTGGCTATTGAAGTGATGCGTGCTATTCAGTTTTTTTACACATCGACGCAATATACCGAAGTTAATTATATTTTTATTGCGGGGGGATCCGCAGCTATTCCTGGGTTAGACGCAATTATCGCATCACGTACGCAAGTGAGTACCCTCGTTGTGAATCCTTTCTCAACCATGGAGTTGTCAAGTCGTATCATTCCAAGGCAACTTAATCTGGACGCACCTTCTCTGCTAATTGCCTGTGGTTTGGCGTTGCGAAGTTTTGATCCATCATGATTCGAATTAATCTACTACCTCATCGCGAACTTAAGCGTAAAGCGAGACAGCAGCAGATTGCAGTTCTGGCAGGTCTGGTTGGTTTGCTAGCGATCGCTGTTGTTATGAGCATTCATACAATTAACGCTGGGAAAATAGATTACCAGAATGGCCGCAATCAATACTTAACTGACCAGATTGCTATTCTGGATAAAGAGATTACAGAAATCAGGGAAATAAAGACGCAAACTCAGGAATTGCTAGCGCGCAAGCAAGTTGTTGAGACATTACAGAGCAGCCGGTCTGAAGTTGTTCATTTGCTGGATCAGCTGGTCAGATTACTTCCAGATGGCGTGTATTTACAGAGTGTCAAGCAAGAAGACCATAACATTACTTTAGTTGGGTATGCGCAATCCAATGCCTGGGTTTCAGTGTTGATGCGTAACCTCGAATCATCTCAGTGGCTTGAATCACCCTTATTGGTAGAAATTAAGGCGATGACAGTTAATAATGTGCGCCAAAATGAATTTAACATGAAAATAAAGCTCAAGCGGGTAACTATGGACGCCGTGCAAAATTCAATCCCTGGTGCCGCTGCGAAATATTGAGACTGCGCTTGCGATGAATAATCTACTTCTTGAATTGCGTCAGCTCGATATCAACCAGGCAGGAAACTGGCCTGTAGCATTTAAGGTTGCCGCTTTGGCAATTTTATTTGTCGCTATTATCGTTGCAGGTCACCTCATGGTCTGGCAGGAGCAAATTGAAACACTGGAAAATATTCAAGCTCAAGAAGAAACTTTAAAGAACACTTATCTGGCTAAAAAAAGAAGTGCTGTTAATTTGCCTGCTTTGCGTCTGCAATTAAAGGATATTGAACAATCTCTTCATTCCTTGCTGAAACAACTACCAGATAAGTCAGAAATGGAAGCCTTATTAGTCGATATCAATCAGGCTGGCTTAGGCCGTGGATTACAATTTGAATTATTTAAACCAGCGGCGAAGGAAACGATACACACGTTTTATGCCGAACTCCCCGTTTCTATTCGTGTGACAGGCGGTTATCATGATATTGGGGCTTTTACCAGCGATGTTGCACAGTTATCACGTATCGTGACATTAAATGACATTAGCGTAACACCTGGAACTGATGGAAAACTAGTATTGGATGCTGTTGCAAAAACATTCCGCTATCTGGATGAAGAAGAAATAACAAAGCAGGCCGGAGGCAAATGAATTATGATAAGAGACATATTCCTGCTAGCATTGTTTGTGATTTCTCTGATCATGATGACTGCTTGTGCTCGGAATGACTATACTGACCTGGAAACATTTATTCAGAGTTCCGGGGATGGCTTGCATGGACAGATTGATCCATTGCCGGAAGTTAGGCCGCACCAGAACTTTACTTATGGGGCCTTTGATATATCCAGCCCATTTGTGCCGCGTAAAAATGATCAAGCACAAACTATTACGAGTGGAATTCAACCTGATTTAAACCGGCATAAGGAAGTACTGGAATCTTATCCACTGGAAAGTTTATCGATGGTTGGCTCACTGCAACAACACGATATAATATTTGCTTTAATTAAATCTCCGGATGGTACATTGCATCGAGTGAAAATTGGCAATCACCTAGGGCAGAACTTTGGGAAAATTAACCATATTTCAGATGCAGAAGTTAAACTGTCGGAAATTGTGCAGGATGGTGTGAATGAATGGACTGAACGGACTAGTGCGCTTATGCTGAAAAATTAGGAATAAAGCCATGAAGCTACTAATAATGAGAAGATATAGCCTAATCGTGGTTATAGCAGCACTGTTAGTTTGTTTTGCAACGGCAATTTTTGCTGAACCAGCTGTGACTGCAGAAACAACCCAGAACAGTATCCGCTCTATTGATATTTCTACCTTCCGGAATGGCCAAGTAATCGCCAAATTAACTTTAGATCACCCCCTAGGCACTCTTCCAACGGGTGTTGCACTGGACAATCCCTATCGTATTTATTTTGACTTCTATCAAGTTTCTAATGGTCTGGGCAAGAACATTCAAGAAGCTGCAGATGGAGATTTACGCAGTATCAATATCGTACAGGTCGGGGATCGAACCCGGCTGGTGTTGAATTTATCGAAATTAATGCGGCATGATATCCGGGGGCAGGAGAATATACTGTTAATCAATTTGGTTAGTGTGGCTGAGAATCAAACAGTCAACACAGTCGTTCGTTTTGCTGAAGAGACGCCCAATAAAAAATTGAATAGTCTGCAGGATATTGATTTTCGGCGTGGCGTGAATGGTGAAGGCCGCATAGAAGTTGATATGACAAAAGCGGGTTCAGCCGTTGATGTGCAGCAGCAGGGGGATGATATTTTTGTCGAGTTTGTGGACACGCTATTGCCTGATAGCTTGAGAAGACGATTCGATGTGGTGGATTTCGCCACGCCAGTGCATACCATTGAAACATCCAAGAAGGGTGATAATGTTCGTATGGTGGTGAAATCCAAAGGCCGCTGGGAGCACTCTGCACGTCAGACTGGTAAACGGTTTATCCTGGAAGTAAGGGCACTGACTGAGGATGAGGAAGAACTGGCGAGAAAGAAACGTGTTGATGGCGGATATACGGGTGAGAGACTTTCGCTTAATTTCCAGGACGTGGAAGTGCGGGCGGTATTACAAGTGATTGCTGATTTCACTAATTTTAATATTATTGCCAGCGATTCCGTTGCGGGAAATCTCACTTTGCGTTTAAAAGACGTTCCTTGGGATCAGGCGCTCGATATTGTATTGCAAGCACATGGCTTGGATAAACGAAAGACGGGTAATGTCATTTTTGTGGCGCCGCGTAAAGAAATGGCCGACAGAGAGTTGCTGGATCTGGAAGCGCAGTTGCAGATAACCGAAATGGAACCTTTGCGCTCAGAAATTTTTCATCTGAATCATCGCAGAGTTAACTCATTATCGTTTGAAGGAATGTTGAGCAAGCGCGGCACGATTAACTTGGATGAAATCAGTAATACCGTAACGGTTACAGATATTCCCGTTAGATTAAGTGAGATTAAAAAGCGGATACAGCGGTTAGATGTTTTTGAGAGGCAGGTTATGATTGAGGCGCGTATCGTCGAAGCGATTGATACATTTAGTCGAAGTTTGGGTGCGCGTTTTGGTATACAAAATTCAACAGGTGTGGGTGGTCAGGGGCTGGGAATCTCAGGTAATCTGGCTGGTTCAAGTGCTTTAGCTGGCGGCGGTGGCGCGGCAGGCGCTAACAATCTGAATGTTAATTTGCCAGCTGCGGCTGCGACTGGATTACTAGGCGGACCAGCTGCACTGGGGCTCAGTTTGATGAAGTTTAATAATGGCCGGTTAATCAACCTCGAATTATCTGCATTAGAAACGGATAACAAAGGAAGAGTGATTGCCAGTCCTCGTGTGGTGACCGCACATGGAATAGAAGCCACTATTGAACAAGGTGATCGAGTACCCTTTCAACAAGCGACCAGTAGCGGTGCCACAAGCATACGTTTTATGGATGCGACACTCAGGCTAAAGGTTAAACCATTGATTACCTACAATGGTCAGATCGATATGGAGTTAAATGTTAATCAAGATAAGATTGGCACACCTATCAATCAATTTCTACCGCCCCCGATTAATACCAAACAAGTAACGACCAAGGTTCTGGTAGAAAATGGCGGAACCGTGGTGATTGGTGGTATTTTTGACCGAACTGAGAATCAAGTGGTTAATAAAGTACCGCTTTTGGGTGACATTCCTGTGCTGGGCAGTATTTTTCGTAATACAGTTAAAGTAGATAATAAACGCGAATTGTTGATTTTTGTGACACCGCGTATCTTAAGCGAGAATCTTAATCTACAGTGACAATCCTCTATTGTCCTGATGGGAACTCAGCTTGGCGCCATGCCTCATAAGCAACAATGGCAACGGCATTGGATAAGTTCAAACTGCGGCTGGTCGCGATCATCGGTACTCGAATGCGGTGTAGTTCCGGGAAAGATTCCATGATGTGGACAGGCAATCCGCAGCTTTCTGCGCCAAACACAAAAGTATCTCCGGCCTTGTATATCACTTTATCATAGCGCTGTTTTCCCTTCGTGGTGATCGCAAACATGCGATGTCCTGGCAAACTCTGACAGCAATCTGCCCAATTCTCATGCACTTTTATTTGTGCAAATTCATGATAATCCAGGCCGGCACGCAATAATTGCTTGTCTTGTAGTGGAAAACCTAATGGTTTAACCAGATGCAAATGCATGCCGGTGTTGGCGCACAAGCGGATGATATTACCCGTGTTGGGCGGGATTTCCGGTTGGTGAAGAATGATGTTAAACATGCGGATAGTGTGGATTAAGTATTTGTCACAGCCTATGAGAGCCGATCTGATTTACTTCTGGTAAAGTTCTCGCGATAACCCAGTTACTGATTTCAGCAGCACCTTGCTTACGTAATATTTTAGCCAATTCGTTTAATGTAGCACCCGTTGTCATCACGTCATCGACCAGCGCGATGTGTTTGTCAGACAGCTCTATTTTACAGCTAAATGCCTTACGGATATTTTTCTGGCGATCCTTCCAGGGTAATCCGGTTTGCGGCAGTGTATGTTTGATACGCTGACAACTATCGGGTAGTGAAACAATCCCCATATGCTTCGAGATATATCGACTGATTTCCATAGCCTGATTAAATCCGCGCTCACGCAACCTGATCGGATGTAGCGGCATCGGTATGATGATATCCGGTATTATCTTCTCTGTTGCCTTAAATCGTGTGATGAAGAAGTTGGCAAGAATCGGTGCGATAGCGAGATCGGTTTGATATTTTAACGCATGAATCATTGCATCGACAGGAAAGGTATAACGAAGTGCTGCGATGGTGCGTGTGAATGCAGGCGGTTTTGTCAAACAAGCGCCACAGATTTCCGCTGTTGGTACTGGCCACAGGCAAATAGGACAATGGTTAAGCGGCAATTGCGGTAAGTGATTATAACAAGGTTCGCATAAATCCTGTTTTGTGGGGGTGTCGCACAACACACAATTTTTCTGACTGAAGATCTGCACGATAATTAATCCATTGTATAAAAATGGGGTATGGAAAAATTGACAATGTCCATTGAATCCTTGATCATCCAAATTTATCGGCAACTGGCGCGAATGATACGCCACTTAAACAAAACGACAGGTAAATTGGTATGAATTTAGATTCTCTCACAATCAGCGAAACACAAAATGACGCAAGCAGAATATCCGGGAAATCAGATGATTCAGTCTATTGGAGTGTGGCAGAAGTTCAGTCGTTACTGGATACGCCATTTAACGATCTGATTTACCGCGCACAATCTATTCACCGCCAGCATCACGATGCCAATGGGGTGCAATTATCCACATTGATTTCAGTCAAAACAGGCGGTTGTCCGGAAGACTGCGGTTATTGTCCGCAAGCAGCGCGGTATCATACCGGGGTCGATAATCAGGACATGCTGTCGCTGGAGGAAGTCGTATCGGCAGCGGCTGCAGCAAAAGCTAACGGCGCGTCGCGGTTTTGTATGGGTGCGGCGTGGCGTGGGCCAAAGCAGCGTGATATGGACAAAATGACTGAAATGGTGCGCGCGGTTAAATCGTTGGGGATGGAAACCTGTGCGACGTTGGGATTATTAAAACCCGGCCAGGCGCAACAACTCGGTGATGCCGGTTTGGATTATTACAATCACAATCTTGATACCGCACCGGAATTTTATGAAGAAATCATCACCACGCGACAGTATGAGGATCGCTTGGATACATTGCAGCAAGTGCGCAATGCCGGAATTAATGTGTGTTGTGGCGGTATTGTCGGGATGGGAGAAACGCGTCTGTCGCGCGCTGGATTGATCGCGCAATTAGCCAATCTGAATCCTTATCCGGAATCCGTTCCGATCAATCATCTGGTGCAAGTTCAGGGTACGCCACTGTATGGCACTGCAGNNTTGTTGACTACGGGAAATCCGGAATCAGATCGTGATCGGGCGTTATTGGATAAATTAGGGTTACACGCGCTGTAACGCATGTTTCCAGATTTGGCTGATCAACTGCGCGCCCGCGAGCAGAAAGGGCTGCGGCGCTTCCGGCAAGTCGTGGAAAGTCCGCAAACAAGCCATATCACCATTGATGGCCATGATTATCTGGCATTCAGCAGTAATGATTATCTGGGGTTGGCCAATCATCCGGACTTGATTCATGCGGCTTGCGAAGGTGCACAGCACTACGGTGTGGGTGCAGGCGCTTCGCACCTCATCAATGGCCATTCTGCCGCGCATCATATTCTGGAAGAAACTCTGGCTCAGTTTACCGGTTTTCCAAGAGCATTGCTGTTTTCTACCGGGTATATGGCAAATATCGGTGTGGTTACAGCCTTGGTGGGACGTGAAGATGCGATTTTTGCGGATAAGCTGAACCACGCTTCGCTGAACGATGCGGCTTTACTGTCACGGGCTAAATTTATCCGCTATTCGCATCTTGATCTTGCTACTTTGGAACAGCGTTTGGCGGATTCCAATGCCCGGCGCAAGCTGGTCATCTCTGACGCCGTGTTCAGTATGGAAGGCGATATCGCACCGATCAAGCAGCTGATTGCACTGTGTGAAAAATATCATGCGCTGTTGTTATTGGATGATGCCCATGGTTTTGGTGTATTAGGGCAACAGGGACGAGGTAGCTTATTCTTGCCGGATAACACTAGTGTACATTCACCGAACATCGTGTATATGGCAACGCTGGGTAAAGCTGCCGGTGTATTTGGTGCATTTGTTGCCGCGCAAGCCGATGTGGTCGAAACTCTGATCCAGTCTGCGCGCAGTTATATCTACACAACAGCGGCACCGCCATTGCTCTCGCACGCACTATTAACGAGTCTGAAACTGATTGAATTAGATGAATGGCGGCGTGACGCTTTGCTACAAAACATTGCACAATTAAAAAATGACTTACTGTCTTCATCCTGGAAATTACTGCCTTCCAGCACGCCGATTCAACCCTTGTTGATTGGTGAAAGCCATGAAGCAGTGCGGGTTAGTCAGACATTACGAGAACGCGGAATTTTGGTTCCGGCGATTCGCCCGCCGACGGTGCCGCAAGGTAAGGCGCGATTACGTATTTCTTTATCCACCACGCATCAGCCGCACGATATTCTGCGCCTGACGCAGGCATTGAATGAATTGGCACTCGATTCATGACATATCTGCATGTCGAATCGATGGGGGATGGTCCTGATCTCGTTTTATTGCACGGTTGGGCCATGCACAGTGGTATCTGGAGCGGCGTTCAAGAACAACTGAGTCAACAGTTCCGGTTACATTTGATCGATCTGCCCGGGCATGGACTCAGCCCCGCGAGTGAACCGGGAACACTGAATCACCTTGTTGAGATCATCACGAAAATTCTGCCAGAGCATTGCATAGTTGGCGGTTGGTCACTGGGCGGGCAGATTGCGATGGAATTGGCGCTGCGTGAACCGGAGCGTGTGAAGCAACTGATTCTGATTTCGACTACGCCCTGTTTTGCCAAACGCGACGATTGGGAATGGGGTATGGAGCCCAAATTGTTGCGATTGTTTTTGGAAAATCTGAAACTTAATTATGCGACTACGATCAATCGCTTCCTGACGCTGCAAATGAGCGGAGACCGGGATGCAAGCAAGATTCTGCTGCAACTGCGCAAGCACTTTTTTCAGCGCGCCGAACCCGATCCGGATGCATTGCAAAAGGGACTCAGGATTTTGCAGGAAAGTGATTTACGCGACCGCGTGGCAGCAATCAAACAACCGGTTTTATTATTGCATGGTGAAAATGATGTGATTACGCATCCTGCCGCTGCCGGCTGGATGCATGAACAATTAGTACAATCGCAACGGGTGATATTTCCGCATTGCGGTCATGCACCGTTTTTATCTTATCCCGATCAATTTGTGACCTGTCTCAATGAATTCCGAATACACGCTTGATAAAAAACAATTGCGCACTGCGTTTGAACGCGCCGCGAGTAGCTACGACCAGGCGGCTGTGCTGCAACGAGAAATCAGTAACCGCATGCTGTCGCGCCTGGAATACATTAAATATCAGCCGGATGTCATTCTCGATGCTGGCAGCGGAACGGGTTATGGCAGTCAGCAGTTGGCCAAACGCTATCCAAACAGTCAATTGATTGCGATGGATATTGCCAGGGCAATGCTGTTGCATGCCCGGCCGAACACGGCTTGGTGGCAGCGCTTGCTGCCGTTACTGCAGCAACATTCCTACTATGTGTGCGCCGATATTGAGCAGATTCCGGTTAAAAATGAGAGTGTCGGCATGATTTGGTCGAACCTTGCGCTGCAATGGTGTAATGATCTGGAGCACACGTTTTCCGAGATGCATCGGATTTTGTGTACCGATGGCCTGGTGATGTTTAGCACCTTTGGTCCGGATACCTTAAAGGAACTGCGCCAGTCTTTTGCGCAAGTGGATACGTTCAGTCACGTCAACCGCTTTATCGATATGCATGACATCGGCGATCTGCTGGTGCACAATGGCTTTTCCACGCCGGTGATGGACATGGAATATATTACCTTGACTTACCCGGATGTCACGAGTGTGATGCGCGATTTAAAAGCCATTGGTGCGCACAACGTGACACAAGGCAGGAACCAGGGGTTGATGGGGAAAAACAAGTGGCAGAAAGCCATCGCGGAATATGAAAAATTACGCCGTGACGGCAAGCTGCCCGCCACGTATGAAGTGGTGTACGGCCACGCCTGGAAACCGCAATCGCGCCAATCCGTGTTGACGCCGGAAACCCGCAGGCAACTAGGTTTAATGGGATAACCAACTTCCTATGGGTAAGGGTTTTTTTGTCACCGGAACCGATACCGGAATCGGTAAGACCACTGTCAGCTGCGCATTACTGCGGGCGTTTGCCGCACAAGGCAAGAAAGTTGCCGGTATGAAACCGATTGTAGCCGGTAGCGAAAATGGTCAGTGGGTGGATGTGGAACAATTGCTCGCCGCCAGCAACGTGAACGTTACCTGCCAGCAAATTAACCCCTACGCATTCGATCCACCCATTTCCCCGCACCTTGCCGCACAACAATTGGGAACGGAAATTGATCTGTCAGTGATTCATCACGCTTATCAGCAACTCTGTGCAAAAGCGGATCTTGTCATCGTCGAGGGTGCGGGCGGATTTCTGGTACCGATCAATGACAGGCAGAATGGCGCGGATCTGGCGAAAATGTTGAATCTGCCGGTGATATTGGTGGTTGGCATGCGCCTGGGTTGTCTGAATCATGCATTGCTAACGGCTCAGGCAATACAGGCTGCCGGATTGACATTGGCAGGTTGGGTGGCGAATTATATAGATCCGCAGATGAGCGTGGTTGCCGAGAATATTACGACGTTGGAACAGCGGTTGGATTGTCCGTTGCTAGGGATTCTGCCATTTCGCAGAGAAGCTAATATTGCGCACAATTCTGGCTTATTGGATACTAAGATTCTGACAAGTAATCAAATCGTTAAACCAAGAATGAATCCAAGTTGATGGCTTTTGGGATGTCCGCATCGATTTTGGCGTTGGCCATCCAACTGTGCGAATTGTCATATCCGGGCATGCTGTTTTATAGATATCCTTGTCTATCTTTTTAACGGCTGATCAATCATGAGTGAGCGTTATAGTAAATAGGCCGTCCAGTCGATTTGGTTTTATAAAAAATAATCTTTCCTATCCCAATGAGTTACTTAGATCTAACCAACAATCAATTCAACCCCATCGGATATTGGGCTCAACCGCTTGACAGGTTGAGTCCGCCTTTGGCTTGCGATTTGGCTCTTTTTGATCAAAACGGCTACGACTTAACTGATTTGGAACAATGTTTTGCGGCGATTAACTTAACGCCTGTTCACGCGCATCGAGAACATCGGCATGCTTTAAAGGCGCCTTGGTTCACACAACCGGACAGGGTTGAAGGTGCGGTGCTTAATCACAGTTTGTTATTCGAACGCAAAGGCTATACCGGAGAGGCCCTCGAACAGTTAGCGCAATGGGCGCACACAAACCCTTTGGTCTACAAAATCATCAAAATGCGCCCCAAGTGGGGTCTGGACTTTAGCATGGACTATGCGGATCGTGCAGGCAATGTATTCGAAGTACTGCACTGGGAATATGACGGATTTGATTTTGAGGAAGTAGCGGAACGTAAGCGCCAGCTAGAGGTTAAATTTGCGGCCACGGATTGGGACGATGCCGCAACCCGAATCCTGAAACAAAAAGACCAATGGCATCACTTGGATTTTTTTGCGCAAAGCGATTGGAAGTGTAATTACTTTGGGATCGTTAAAGAGCGCTTTAAGATGGTGATTTGGGAGTAGAAATCTACCGGACTTGAGACAAGTTATTGAGAGATATCTGTCGTGATGTATGGGACATAGCAAGTCGTACCAAGCGATATCGTAAAGTGGGTCTCATTCGACATGTTATGATGAAATGCAAATCATGCGTCATTTCAGAATCTAATTCTAGTCCTACGAATAGGAGAGGGTATGTCAGACTTCAAAGATCCCAGAGTTCTCTTCGCGGCAGAGCGTACTTTACTGGCATGGAACCGTACCAGCCTTGCCCTGATTGCTTTCGGCTTTCTGGTTGAGCGTGCCGGTCTTCTGCTGAATGCCATTGCGCCAAGCCAGGCGCACGCTGCTAGTATGGTGCTGACATTTTGGTTGGGTTTGGCCTTCGTCGCTTTGGGTGCATTGTCTGCGGTGTTTTCTTCCCGTCAGTATGCGACCGTTCTGAAAACCCTGAGTCCAGCCGAATTTCCTGAGGGCTACGAAGCGCGTTGGGGGATGCTGGTCAACGTCGCCGTGGCAATCTTGGGTGTAGGGCTCATCGTGGTTCTCTACATTGTACGCCCCTAATTTTTACTCTCACTTTGTTGTCAGGCAAATTTCTTTGTCATCAGGGCCATAGGGCGCAATAACGGTTTTCCGCGTATTGCACCGCGGGGAGTTACATGTGGCGCAATACGGCTATCGCCTATTGCGACCTACTTGTGAATGTGGATTACGGGTTGTTATTCAGGGTTTTCGTCAGCGGAGAAGAATAAAAGAGTTATGCCTTACAAAGAGATTTTAAGCGGTGTTGCCATTGTGCTCACATTGACGGCGTTTATTCCTTATATCCGTGCAATCTTGAGCGGCACAGTGAAACCACATGTGTTTTCCTGGGTGATTTGGGGTGCGACCACTTTTTTAGCTTTTCTAGCGCAACTCGAAGACAAAGGCGGTGTGGGCGCGTGGCCGATCGGTGTTTCGGGTAGCATTACGATATTTATTGCATTTCTGGCTTACTTGAAACGCGCCGATGTGACCATCACGAAAACGGACTGGCTGTTTTTTGTCGCTGTGGTACTTTACGTCAGATCCACTATGGGCGGTCGTTTTGCTGACTACTGTCGATGTAATCGGATTCGGACCTACGATCAGGAAAGCCTATCACTTCCCGTATTCAGAATCGTTGCTGTTTTTTGGCCTGTTCACGGTGCGTAATCTGCTGGTCATGATGGCGTTTGAGAATTATTCGGTGACAACCTTATTATTTCCAGCCGTCATCGCGGCAGTGTGTGTATTGTTAATGGCGATGATCGCGTATCGCAGGCGAATCCTCGCAACGCAAGAAATGGGAGCGGTATGATTTTGAGAAATTGCTGGGATGCCGCGCCAGTTAATGACACTCATGGTTCGACGAATTCACTTTCTGAATGGACTTCATTCTGATTAAATCGCAGGAGATAAAAATATGGCTTATAAGGAATACAAAGTGTTACATGTGACAGAGGGCGGAATCGGAACGATTTTCCTGGGTGCATCGGGGATTCCGATCAAGCGGCTGGAAACGACATTGAATAAAGAGGCGGCGGATGGTTGGACGTTGGTGTTTCAGTTTGTCGAGCAGAAGCGCTTTATGCTGTTCTGGAAACGGGAAGCGGTCATTATTACGCTGGCTCGTTGACTTTCAAAGCGGGTGCGCAAAAATAATGAAAACGAAAGATGCAGTTCAGGAAGCGGAAGAGCGCATCCGGAAACTGGTGCGGGAATTACCGGATGAAAAAAGATTATTATTTTTCCAGCAAGCAGAAAAAGATCTGAAAGATCCGGATACCTACGCGGCGTTAAACGCTCTGTTTGTTGCTGGGCTTCATCATTTTTATTTGGGTCAATGGGTTCGCGGTTCGATTAATTTATTCATCTTTGTGGCTGGGATGGTTTTTTTGTTTGCTGGGCAGGTGGCTATTGGAATCGGATTACTGATCGTGATCAGCCTGGTTGAGCTAAAGGCCTTGTTTGCCGCGCAGATCGTGGTTCAGGATTACAACAACGCGGTGATGGAAAGAATCTATCGTGCAGTGATCAAAGATTGATTAAACTTAAGGAAGCTCTGACTAAGTCTTTCGACAGGCTCAGGACGAACGGTAATATATTGATTACGTTCGTGGTGAGTTTGTCGAACCATGAATGTAATCAACTTAATCAGAATTTCCTTAAGTTTCGTTCGTGATCGCGCTGTATGTGTCTGCTAACCTGGTTGTTAATATAAAACTGCATCTTAGGAAACATCAAATGCAAGAGTTGTTACGCTTAATTCTCTCCAAAGTCACTTATGTCGTACTGTTTGTTGCCGGTACGCTATTCGTGCAAAATGCCGGAGCCGAGAAGATATGGAACTGGACCTATAGGGGAGGCAGCATTGTTGCCAGCGGAACGTTTACGACGTCTGAGAACGTGGATTCTCTGGGTTTTTATCAAATTACCCACATCGCCGGTCACCGCAACGGTGACCCCATTAAAAAATTGCATCCAACCGGTAGCGTGATTCCAGGTAACGAGCCCCATACGCTGGATAATTTGATCCGTATTGATCCGCAAGGTCAGATTACCGTGCATGGATTCGGTTTTTCTACCGCATCAGGCAACTATGTCAACACCTTTTTTTCCGATTCTCTCGCAACACCGGGCTATATGGAAGTGTTTACAACGGTATCGACTTTTAGTGAACTACCGGTCAAATTCTTAGCCACGCCGGTAACAGAACCTGAAGTCAGTGTGGATCCGCCAACCGAGCAATCAAGGAATATGGACAAATAAAATCGAAACAATATCGTTTATAAGATGTGACGTTATTAATTTCGAATAGGGATGTTCAATAAACGATCTCAATATTATCTATTTTGAATTGTGCATTTAACGATTGCAGCAGGTCGTCGTACAAATTAACACGCCAATCATTTCCTAATTCAATCTCTCCCAAATTAAACGCCTTGTTCAACATTGCGGAGGGAACTGAAGTGAGACCGGTCACTCATTTTTTACTCAGCCTTGTTTCACAGGGCTGAGAGCAATAAGTTTTCTATGCTAATTTACAGTCCCTTGCGGTATTGCACATCGCACAGTAGGCGGCCAAATTCTTTCTTGACTACACCGTAGCACTCGCAAACGGAAGCCTCTAGTCCAGAGCGATCAAGTACTGTAATGTGACCGCGGCGATAGTGAATATTGCCTGCGCGCTGCAAATTTCCGGCTGCCTCGGTAATGCCTTCGCGGCGTACGCCAAGCATAATGGCGATTTGCTCCTGCGTAATGACGAGTTCTTGAACGGGTGCGCGATCGAGTGTCAACAATAGCCAGCGGCACAACCGTTGTTCTATCGAATGATGCCGATTACAGGCCGATGTCAGGCTCATCTGTGTCATGAGTGCCTGGGTGTAGCGCAATAACAAGCTTTGCATCAATTCGGCGCGGTTGAATTCCTGTTTGAACAAACGGCTTTCGAGGCGGTAAGCGTGACCGGCAGTTTGCACCATGGCTGAACTAGGTGTGGTATCGCCACCCATGAAGAGTGCAATACCGACGACACCTTCATTGCCAACCCCCGCAGTTTCGGCGGACGCGCCAGACTCCGTGACATAGTGCAACGAGACGATGGCGGTGGTGGGGAAATAGGCGTGCCGTAATTGTTCGTTAGGTTCATAAAGGTATTTCCCGAGAGGCATTTCGGCCAATTCCAAGTGCGCCGCAACGCGTTCGAAGTCGGCCGTGGGAAGCGCAGCGAGGAGGTTATTTTGATTGGGGCTATGGGTTAAGAGCATGGCAGAGTATTCGAAATAGGCGTCCTATTTCTTGGATGTGATCTCTAATCCGATACCGCGGTAACCGATGTAGCCGCAAAACCGGTTGAACATGGGTTCCCCGCTGACGCGAAACTTTTGGTGCGAGCCATCGTCATTGATACGGCCAAATTCGAAATCCAGAAAGGGTTGCCGTGCGGCAATCTTTGCCTGTAATTCTGCATGCTCCGCTGCATTCCATCCGGATAGCTTATCGTTACTTGATTCGCCCGCCAAAGAGTCGACTCGAACGCCGAGCATTTCCAGAACCGGGCCGGAGACTTTGGTAAAGTTCCCGCTCTCGTCTTGCTCCCAATACCAATCGGAGGCTAATTCAGTAAGACTGCGATAGCGCGCTTCGCTTTCGCGTAGTTCGGCCGTGCGTTCCTGCACAGTCTGTTCCAGTAATTGATTGTGTTGATGAAGTGACTTATAGAGCAATCGTACTTCGAGTATGTTATGGATGCGCGTCTTTACTTCCACTAGGTCAAACGGTTTACTGATAAAATCCTTGGCGCCAGCCTGCAACGCACGCAGCTTGTGGCCAGGCTGCGCCGTAAGTACGATCACTGGCAGATAGCCATCCGACTCGTTGGTTTTTAAGCCTTCCATCACCTGAAATCCATCCATATTGGGCATCTGTAAGTCGAGCAGAATGAGGTCATAGCCGATCTTGCGATGCCGTGCGCAAACCTCCTGCGGATTCATGGTTGATTCCACTTGCGTATAACCGGCTTCGCTTAGTAACTGCTCAAGCATACTGACATTGGGTTGTTGATCATCAACAATAAGGATGCTGGCGTTAAGAATGTCGGGGGTACTAACTATCATATTTTTTCCATATTTGTGCCGGCTGATTGCGTCTCGGAAAATTTTAGTGCCGCGTCTAGGGTATCGAGAAATTCGTTTAGCTTGATGGGTTTTGTGAGATAACGAAAGAATCCGACCTCAAGGCCTCTCACGATGTCTCGCGGCATGGCGTTGGCACTGAGCGCGATAACCGGTATATGGGCTGTCGCTGGATCTTTGCGCAGAATTTCCAGCGCATGGATCCCGCTAATACCAGGCAGATTGATGTCCATGAGAATTACATCCGGCAGCGAAGCGCGTGCAATTTCGATGCCACGAAGACCATCCTGAGCGCTCAGCAAGTGGATATCAGGCCGACGTTCGAGCAGGTTTTCTACTAACAGCAGATTGGCCGGATTATCCTCAACATAGAGTAAGGTGTGTAAAGGTGTTTCAGTTGAGATCTTTGCCGGGAAGATAGCTATGGATTGATCGTCATCTAGCGCTACTTGTGGCGCAACTGTCCGATTTAATTCGATCCAGAACACACTACCGTTCCCGACAGTACTTTCTGCCCCAATTGCACCGCCCATTAATTCCACCAACCGTTTACTGACCACCAGACCGATACCCGTGCCTTCCTCTGTGCCGGTCTCTCGTCCAAGCCGGTTGAATGGTTGGAACAGTTGTGAAAGATTTTCCACGCTCAAGCCTTCGCCGGTATCAGTAATGCTAATGCGGATACGGTCTGCAGTACTTGCGCTGTAATTCACCACCACCGTTCCACTTACCCTATTGTATTTGATCGCATTAGAAAGCAGGTTGATGAGAATTTGTTTTACTCTTGTCCGGTCCGCTTTGACAAAGTAGGGGCAATCGAACTGAGGAAATGTCAGTTGGATGCCGTTTTTTTGCGCTTGAGGCTCGATCATGGCTTGGCAATCGCTCATTACCTCGTTTAACGACATGGGTTCCAGTGACAACAACAGCTTGCCCGATTCGATCAACGCGAGATCAAGGATTTCGTTGATTAAATCCAACAAATACCAGCCTGCCAAGAGAATCTGGTCAATATTGCTCTTCTGGCGGGGGGTAAGTGGTGGTGAACCTGAATCAATCAACTGGGCGAAGCCGAGGATTGCATTAAGGGGAGAACGCAGTTCATGGCTCATGCTGGACAAGAAATCTGATTTCGCGAGGTTGGCTTTTTCCGCGATAGATTTGGCGCTTTCGAGCTTGATATTCGTTTCATGCAGTGCCTGATCAAGCAGTTTGCGCTCCGTGATATCGCGCGCTGCTGCGAACACACCTTGCAGTTTACGGTCACGGTCGTGAAAAGTTGTTGCGTTATAAGACACAACCGTTTCCTTACCATCTCTGGCGTGTGCAGTTAGCTCATAATTGGTAACCCGATTTTCAGCTAGCACTTGTTTGATGCCTGCTTCCGCTCGTTCCGGGTCGGTAAAGTAATTTTTGAACGGTGCGCCGATCAGCTCATCCCGCGTGCAGCCAGTGAGTGCTTCCATTTGCTTGTTGACATCCGAAATCATGCCGGACGAATCGGTAGTTATTAGCGCATCAATATTGGATTCGATGAGAGAGCGTGTGTAGAACTGCTGGTCGCGCAAACGCTGATCGAGTTTCTTCTG
>CXWL01004184.1_pt1 | contig 39484 bp, 43 predicted proteins | sample 590931 | NCBI WGS metagenome assembly CXWL01 (sample SAMEA3498368, study PRJEB10139) | groundwater metagenome | biome: water well; material: biofilm material | place: Germany | collected 2015-04-27 | reverse complement strand
CACCATGGCATCGTTCAACGAAATCTCCGGCGTGCCGTCGACCGCCAACAAGTGGCTGTTGACGGATCTGCTTCGCGGAGAGTGGAAATTTCCCGGCATGGTAGTGTCGGACTATACCGGCGATGAAGAATTGATCATGCATGGGGTTGCCCAGGATGGGAAGGATGCCGCGCGGCTGGCAATCCTCGCCGGGGTCGACATGAGCATGGCAAGCAATCTGTACGCTTTGCATTTGCCAGCGCTTGTTCGCGAAGGCGCAGTTCCGGAATCGTTGGTGGATGCGTCGGTTCGCCGAGTTCTGGCCATAAAGGCAATGCTTGGGCTGTTCGACAATCCGTTCCGGCGGATCGACCCGGAACGCGAAGCAAAACGATCGCGCCTCCCGGTGAACATAGCGTTGGCGCGCGAAGCGGGGCGCAAATCAATTGTGATGCTCAAGAATGAGGGCAATATTCTGCCATTGTCCAGATCGGCCAAGGTTGCTCTGATCGGTCCTTTCGCCGAAGGCCAGCATGACCTGAACGGTGGCTGGGTCGTCTATGGGGATGACCAGCAATCGGTGGACCTTGCGACAGGAATGCGCAACGTCGGTGGTGATGTGACGATAGTGGAAGGTTGCGAAATCGAAAAGCCGATCCCCGGCGGCATCGAGGCGGCGGTCGCGGCTGCCAAGGCGGCGGATATTGTCATACTATCGATCGGCGAAGCACAATCGATGTCGGGTGAGGCACAATCACGCACCGATATTGTGGTGCCCAAGGCACAGCAGGCACTGGCGGAAGCCCTCGCCAATGTTGGCAAACCCATGGTGGTCGTATTGCGCAACGGCCGCGCACTCGCGCTCGAAGGCGCCGTTCGCAATGCGCCTGCGATCCTGGTCGCATGGTATCTCGGCACCGAAAGCGGCAACTCGATTGCCGATATCCTCTATGGTGCACATAGTCCTTCTGCACGACTGCCGGTGAGCTTCCCCTATGATACCGGCCAGCAGCCCTTTCATTATGACCGCAAGCGGACCGGGCGTCCGCAGCCGGCGGGTGCGCGTACCGACTACAAGGCGCAATTCAGGGAAGTGCCCAACGAAGCACTGTTCGCTTTCGGCCACGGCCTGACCTATGGCAGGGTCGAATATGCAGCTTTCGCAGCGAGCAGCCCCGCACTTGCTTGGGGCGGAACGGTCGAGGTTTCTGCAATGGTCAGCAACGCGGGCGGCAGGGCTATCGAAGAAGTCGTCCAATGCTACATTCATGACCGCACGGCGAGCATCACCCGGCCGATGCGCCAGCTCGTGGCCTTTCGCAAGGTGGCACTCGCGCCGGGTCAGTCGGAAGTGGTGCGCTTCACCTTGAAACGCTCGTTCCTCGAATATTATGGCCTGGCGAACAAGCTGACGGTCGAACCGGGCGACTTCGATGTCTGGATTGCCCCATCTGCGCAGGCTGAAGGAGCGCGCGGCAGGTTGACGCTGGTGCGCTAGGATTTTCTGTCTTCGAGCTTTGCGATGTCCACCAAAATTTGTTCGTGACTGCCACGACGTAGCGGGTTGGCGATCATGAACAACCCTGCAAGCGCGAAAAAGCCGAGAGGAATGAGCGCCAGCACCAGCCTGTATGTCGCATCGCTTGCGGCGCCATGATGCAAACCCTCGCGTCCCAGCCCGAAACCTACGAGCAAGGTCCCGAGTCCGATTGCCAGCCGTTGGAAAAAGGCGGCCAGGCCATAAAGCACGGCTTCTGCCCGCACACCGCTCTGGCGCTGTCCATATTCGACAGTGTCGGGCAGCAGCGCCCAAAAGGCGAAGTGCAGCCCCACAATGGCGCCCTGGACAGCCACGAGGAAAATCTGGACGGGCAGAGGCTGGTTCAGCCGCCCCACGATGAAGACCGTCAGGCAAGCCATGCAAGTTGCCACAGCGACAAACCAGACCGCCCGGACGCCCAGAAACCGCGAAACGAGAACCCATAGCGGCACAGCGGCACCGCTAATCGCCATCATCCAGCCCAATGTCAGCTGGCCCGCATCCTCATCTCCAAGGGCATATTTGAAATAATACAGCACCGATTTGTCCAGCACGGTCACCGCCACGATCATCGCCATTACGGCAGCGCACAAAGACAGGAACGCCCGGTTGCGGAGCGCCAGTTTTATGACCTCAGGGATGGATGCGCCGTCTTGTGCCGCGGGGATCGATCCATCATCACGATAAGTCAGGCCAACCGCGATCAGGAGCAGGCTGCCCAGAACGGCAAAAACAATGGCCGCGGCGGCATAGGCTTGTGCTCCGCCGCTTCCGGTCAGCAACCGGCCAAGCGGAACAGTTCCGAGCGCTACGACCACAGCGGCAATTGTTCCGCAAAACATGCGGCCGCCAGCAACCAAAGCACGGTCAGAGCTGTCGATGCTGATCCTTGCGGACATTGCGAGATAGGGCACATTGACGAGGGCATAGGCGCTTCGAAACAAGAGGTGGCCCCCTACCACCCACACCAATTGCCATGTCCCCGCTAATGGCGATGGCGCATAGGCGAGCGCGAAGCTGAGCCCCAGCGGAAAGGCGCCGTAGACAAGGGCAAAACGGAATCTTTCGGGTCGTGCATAGCGGTCCGCAAGTACACCCACAGCGAGATTGGCAATGCCGTCCCATACCGAAGCGATGGCATAACAAGCCGACGCGATGGCAATCGGCAGGTGCAATGCTTCGGTGTAATAGTAGAGCAGGTAGAGCATGACGCTCTGCCAATAAAGGTTGAAGGCAAAATCTCCGGCCGCAAACAGGGCGAGATGCCGACGTCCAGGCGCTAAAGGCGTCTCGGGCTTTGCAGCCTTCATGTTTCAGTCGATTGAGGACAGCATGATCGCCAAACCATGCGGAACATCAGGCAATACGAACCGGCTTGCGCCATCGCTTTGGTCGACATGCAAGGACTTGCCATCCAAGCTTGCTCCATAGCGGGTTTTGCCATGGATCACGACCTGCATCTCCTTCCACCAAGGCGCGAACCTGCCTTCGCGTTTCCCAATTCTCAAGGCCGTGAGTCCATTTGCATTGCCCAAACAGGATATTTTCTGACGCGAAAATTCGCCGCGCGTGAAGCCCATCGAATGGCCATCGTCGTCATAAACCTCGCCGTCGCATCCTTGGCCGGGATAGACGTGCAACTCAAGCGGGCCACCAGGCCGCTGACTCAAACTTTGCACGAGTGGCTGGCGCGGCAGAACCGTTCCGGCGCGAACGAAGACCGGCAGCACATCGGGAACGGGGATTAGATCCAGCAGTTCCATTTTCCGATCAGCGGCAGCTTGGCCTGATACAGCTGCGCCTGTCCAGTAATCATACCATCCGCCGGCGGGCAAGCACGCCTTGTAGGTTGCCGGTGATTCTGGTTTGGCCGAGCCGGCCACAAGCAACTTCCCGCCAAGCGTAAATTGCATCGACGTGTCGCAATCGACCTTCAGGGTTTCAGGATAATCGTACAAAATCGGCCGCATGATCGGATCACCTGTTCGGCTGTTGGCCTCGGCGAGAGCATAAATGAACGGCATCAAGCGATATCGCTCTTCAACATAGCGGCGGCGGATTGCGAGATGCTCGGCGCCATGCACCCAGGGTTCGGCTCGCGGCGAGTCCTTTTGCGAATGATCGCGGAATATGGGCGCGAATGCGGCATATTGGAACCAGCGGGTCAGCAGTTCGGGGCTCGGCCCACCCGTGAAACCGCCAACGTCGGCACCAGCCCAGGAAAAGCCTGACAGCCCCAGATTGAGCGTCTGTGCGACTGAAAGCTTCAAATGATCCCAAGTCGAGCTGTTGTCTCCCGTCCAGGTTGCGGCATAGCGTTGGCCACCGGCGAAACTGGCCCGCGTCATGACGAATGCACGCTCATTTGGGCGAAGCTTGCGCAAACCTTCATAGGTCGCCCGACTGTTTTCCATGCCATAGACATTGTGCGCTTCACGATGCGAAGTCGTTCGCGTGACGAACCCATCACCCTCGATACGGTGCTCGACCGTCAGTGGCATCGTCTTGGTCGGCGTTTCGAAAATCGCAGGTTCGTTCATGTCGTTCCAGATGCCGGCGATGCGATCGCCCAGCAATCCGGTGAAGAGGTTGCCCCACCATATGCGGGTCTGCTTGCGGGTAAAATCCGGGAAGACGGACGGGCCGGGCCAGACCGCTCCAACATAGGTCGAGCCGTCGGGGTTTTTGAGGAAGTGATCCCCTGCCACGCCATCGTCATAGGGTGCATAGCCTTGTTTCGGGGCCGCGGCGATATGGAGGTCCGTGATTGCAACCGTCTTGATCCCTTGCGCATCGAGATCCTCGACCATGTTCCGGAACCGCGGGAAGGCTTCACGATTGATCGTAAACGGGCGGTTGCGGTCCTGAAAGTCGATGTCGAGCCAGATCACATCGGTCGGTATCTTTTCCAGCCGCAACCGTGCCGCAAGTTCGCGCACTTCCGTTTCGGTCATGTAGGACCAGCGGGATTGCTGGTACCCCAATACCCAGCGCGGCGGCAGCGGCGCCTTTCCAGTCAAATCGGCATAGCGGCGTACAACGTCAGCGACATTCGGACCTGCGATGACATAATAGTCGATCGCTCCATCCTCAGCACCAAAGGCAATCACATCGTCCCGCCGCTGTCCGAAATCGAACCAGCTGCGGAAAGGATTGTCGAGCAGCAAACCATAGGCACCGCCCGCGCCGCCCGTCGAAATGTAGAAGGGGATCGATTTGTAAGTCGGGTCGTCGCTCACCTTGAATGCGTAAAAATCGGTATTCCAGTTGACGAAGCTCCGGCCTCGGCGATCAAGCGCGCCGGTCTTGTCGCCCATCCCGAAAATGCGTTCTGATACGCCGAGTTGCTTTTGCAATGTGAACCGGCTGCCCTCACGCGACAGTGGTGAGGCAGAATCTGCAACAATCAGATTTCCCGCTGAGTCATCAATGCGGATGGCGAGCGTTGCGGGGTTGATCGTGACCCTCATCTTCTCAGTGACCAGTGAAGCGGGTCCGATCGTCGCCTTCGCTCGGGCCAGGCGCGTGGCGGCGGACACAACCCAGCTTTCGTCAGCCTTCGGCGCCTCTCCGTTGGAAATCCGGACGCGCAAAACAGTTGGTGACAGAGCAGACACCGCAATGCTCCGATCCTGAGCAGTCACGACAAGATCCTGAGCCTGGATTGCGCTGGACAGGATTAGGGCAAGAATTCCCGCAATCGTTCGGAGTGCGCACGATCCCATCTTAGATTCTCCTGTCATGTAACCGGTTACACAATTTGACTATCTAGGGTCAGGACTCGTCGATCGCAAGCAGTTGCATAGGATGGCGGCGATGGTTTTAGGGTAGATGCAATGTTGACAGAGGTTGAACATCTGAAATGCGACGAAACGGCCTATGCCGTTACCCCGGTGTTACCCGAGCGCAATTCGAAGATTTGCTACTAGCGGAACCTTACGGATTTCCGCCATTCCCTGGAGCGGGCGAAGGGATTCGAACCCTCGACCCCAACCTTGGCAAGGTTGTGCTCTACCCCTGAGCTACGCCCGCTCTGGCAACTGCCCCGGAAACGGCCGGGGCGGGTGAGGCGCGGCTGTTAGCATCGGCCTATGGGTTGGGCAAGCGCTGAATCGGGGGTTGGCAATCAAGGCGCAAGATACCACATAGGGCGTCAATCAAGGAGCATGACGTGGCGACATTGGGGATGACGGCGGACGAACGCGCGGTAGTGGAGGCGTTTCGCCGCGACGTGGTCGAACCTTCGATGACGAACCTCGTCATTGTTGATTTCTGGGCCGAATGGTGCGGCCCCTGCAAGCAACTGACCCCGGTGATCGAAAAAGTCGCCGCCGATTATGCGGACAAAGGCGTCAAGCTGGTCAAGATCAATGTCGATGAGAACAAATTCATCGCTGCGCAATTCAGGGTGCAATCGATCCCGACGGTCTATGCGCTGTTCCAGGGGCAGCCAGTTGCCGACCTGACCCAGGCGCGCACTGAGGCGCAGCTTGGCCGGATGCTCGACCAGTTGCTCAAGCAATTGCCGATCAAGGGCGAAGCACAGGCGGTAGAGGCAGAGATCGAGCCGCTGATCGCGATGGGCGAAGAGGTTTTGGCGGGCGGCGATGCCTCGCGAGCGGCCTCGATATTCTCNNCATGTTGGCGCTGGCGAGCTGGAAGCGGCGGATGACCTGGTTGCGGGTCTTGCACCGGAATTGGCCAAGGACGGCGCGGTCGCGCGCGCCGTTTCGGCACTGGCGCTCGTGCGCGATACGAAGCCGGTGGATGACCTTTCCGGCCTCAAAGCACAGGTTGCGGCAGATCCTGGCAATCACCAGCTTCGCTTCGCGCTTTCCGGCGGCCTCATGGCGGCGGGCGATCGCGACGGGGCGGCGGATGAGCTCCTTGCCATTATCGCCGTCGATCGGGACTGGAATGAGGGAGCGGCGCGCGCGCAGCTGCTCAAGCTGTTCGAAGTCGTCGGGATCGAGGATCCCTGGGTTTCGGCGCAGCGGCGGCGGCTTTCGGCGGTGCTGTTCACATGACGACGCGCACCCTCACCCGGCTGTCGATTTTCCCGCTTGCGGGCGCGCTTCTGTTTCCACGAATGCATCTGCCGCTGCATATTTTTGAGCCGCGCTACCGGGCGCTGGTTTCGGATGCGCTGGCGCGCGACCGGCTGATCGCGATGATCCAGCCGCGCGCCGGCGGAGACAGGCCGCCGCTCTACACGATGGGCTGTGTCGGCCACGTATCGCAGGTGGAGGCGCTTGATGATGGTCGCTACAACATCGTGCTTGAGGGCAGGGCGCGGTTTCGCATCGTTCGCGAGATGGAGGTGAAGACGCCGTTCCGCCAGATCGAGGCCGAGTTGCTGGTCGATGAGGAATGCGGCACACTGGCGCTGGCCGAACGCGCTGGTCTCGAAGCCGAATCGCGCAGGTTCGCGATGGCGCAGGGTTATGCTGTCGATTGGGAATCGGTGTCGCGGCTTGACGATGAGGCGCTGGTCAACGGCATCGCGCAGATCGCACCATTCGATGCCGCCTCGAAACAGGCACTGCTCGAGGCCAACAGCCTGTCCGAGCGAACCGAGCTGATCGTCCAGATGCTCCAGTTCTTTGGCCGCCACGATGGCGAGGAACGGGTCACACTCCAGTGAGGTGCGGGCAATGAGCCTGAACCCGGATCTGCTGGCCGTCCTGGTTTGCCCGGTCACGCGAACAAGGCTTGTCTATGATGAGGCGACCCAGGAACTGGTTTCCGAAGCGGCAGGCCTTGCCTATCCAATTCGAAACGGCACGCCCGTCATGCTGGTGGAGGAAGCGCGGGCTCTGGAGTCTCAGACCATCGCACCCTGAAGCAGCTTGGGCAGATCTCCGCTCGCGCCGCGGGCTTCGGCCATGAAAAGCGCCTTCAGGGGCGGCAGCTTCTGCACGGCGCCCAGACCGAACCGGCGAATCGCAGATGCGGGCCGCCCCCCTATTCCGAACAATTTCGTCAGGCTGTCTGTTGCTGCCATCACCGTAACGCTGTCAAAGCTGCGCCAGCGTTGATATCGGGAAAGAAGCTGTGCATCGCCAAGGTCAAGCCCGAGCCGGGCGCCTTCAACCAGCACTTCGGCCAGCGCGGCGACATCGCGAAAGCCTAGATTGAGGCCCTGACCCGCGATCGGGTGCATGCCATGGGCAGAATCTCCGACCAGCACGAGCCGTTGTGCCGTGACCTTCGTCGCGTGAAGAAAGTCGAGCGGATAGGCCGATCGCGGTGCGGCGGGCGAAATCTCGCCCAGCAGCCCACCCGCCCGCTTCGAAACTTCTGCAAGAAAGGCCCGTTCAGACAGCGCCAGCACACCAACGGCGTCCTTGTGGCTTACAGACCAGACCAGTGCCGATCGCGTGCCGGGATTGAGCGGCAGGAGTGCAAAGGGGCCGGCCGGGTAGAATATTTCGTGCGCCACATTGCCGTGGTTCTTTTCATGGTCGAACGCCGAAATGATCGCCGTGTGATTATAGCCCCATTTCGCAACGCGGATTCCCGCAGCCTCACGCGTCGGTGACTTGCGCCCCTCGCAGGCCAGCAGGAGCGGGGCCTTGAGCTTCTTTCCGCTGGCCAGCGTCACCCGCACGCCCGCATCATCGCGCTCAACTTTCGCGGAACGATCCGGCATGTGAAGCGCAATGCCCTTGGCCGGGAGCGCCACTTCCCGGAGCCCCTGCCGCAGCGCCCGGTTTTCTAGCATATAGCCCAGCGGCTCGTCATCCTCGGCCGTCGTGAAATCGAGCGCATTTTTCTGCAGGCCGTCGCGGACTTCGATCCGGTGTATGGCGCAGCCATGCGGCTTCAGGATTTCGCCCACGCCCAGCGCATCGAGCATCCGCCAGCTCGCGCTGGCAATCGCGCTCGCGCGGCCGTCGAAACCGGCGGCGAGAGCCTTGTCCGGATCGAGCGGATCGACCACCGCTACGGTCAGTCCGTGCTTTTCAAGGGCGATGGCGAGAGTCAGGCCAACCAGCCCTCCGCCGAGGATGATGACGTCGCTTGAGTCCATTCCTCTCCTCTAAGCAATATGGCCCGCGACTCAAGCGTTTCGGCCAGACTCTTGACGGCGAGTCACCGCCCGGCGCATTAAGCGCATTCACGGAACAGAAAGCGCACGGAAACAGGAGGCGCACATGGCCAGTCGGGCGCAAACATGGCAGGATTCGGTGAAGCGCCGGGCGATCCGCAGCGGCGCTGTGCTGGGCGCGATTGGGCTCGGGCTGGGCGCCCTCATGCTGACGCTGCTGCTTGCCAGCTACCATCCGAGCGATCCTTCGCTGAATACGGCGGCTGGCGGACCTGCCCGCAACCTGATTGGCACGCCCGGCGCCTGGACTGCTGACGGCTTCCTATCGCTCATCGGGCCGCCGGTGGCCCTGTTTGTGCCGCTCGTGATCGTTGCCGCGACAAGACTTTGGCGCGGTGTGCCAGTGACCGGCTGGAAGCAGCGGGCGTTCCGCGCACTCGGTGGCATTGTGTTGATCGACATCGCGCTGTCACTCTTCAAGGAGGACGCCGTTGCGGGCCTGCCCGGCGGGCTTGGCGGGGCTGTTGGTTATGTCGGCGCTGGCATGGTCGGCTGGGCGACCGGCTTCATCCCCGATCCTGCAATCGCGCGCTATTCAGCGCTAGGCATCGCCTTTCTGTTTGCGGTTTCGGGCATTGTTATATGGTCGATCAGCTTGGGGCTTGATGCTGACGAGCGCAGCTGGTTGTTCCGCCGCCGGTCTCGCGAAGCCGAACTTGCCGATGAATTCGCCGCCCCGCCGACCGTCAGGATGCCGGAGCCGCGACCCGCTGCGCCGCCGCGAAGCGAGGATCGCAAGCCGATCATCAATTTGGGGGCAGCCAAACCGACACCGGCCCAGCCGCCCAGGAAACCCGCCCAGTCGGCCTTCGATCTCAAGGATCGCTATGTTCTGCCTTCGCTCGACCTTCTGAAGAAAGCGCCGCCTTCGACGGGTCCGCAGATCGACAAGGCGGGTCTTGAACGCAATGCCCGGCTGCTCGAATCGGTGCTCGATGACTTTCACGTGAAGGGAGCGATTGTGGAAGTCCGCCCCGGCCCGGTCGTGACGATGTATGAACTCGAACCAGCCTCAGGCATCAAGGCGAGCCGGGTCGTCCAGCTGGCTGATGACATCGCGCGCAACATGTCTGCCATGTCGGCGCGTGTCGCGACCATTCCGGGACGCAGCGTCATCGGCATCGAACTGCCCAATGCCCGCCGTGAATCAGTGGTGTTTCACGAACTGGCGTCGAGCCAGGCATTCGAGGACCAGACCGCGCAGCTGCCTATCATCCTTGGAAAGAACATTGCGGGCGATCCGGTGATTGCCGATCTCGCGCCCATGCCGCACTTGTTGGTCGCGGGCACGACCGGATCGGGCAAGTCGGTTGGCCTCAATGCGATGATCCTGTCACTCCTCTACCGCCTGACGCCGGATCAGTGCCGGTTGATCATGATCGACCCCAAGATGCTTGAGCTCAGCATCTACGACAATATCCCGCATTTGCTCTCGCCCGTTGTGACCGAGCCCGCCAAAGCGATCCGCGCGCTCAAATGGGCAGTCGAGCAGATGGAGGATCGCTACCGGATGATGGCTTCGCTCGGTGTGCGCGGCCTTTCAAGCTTCAATGACAAGGTGAGGGCGGCGCGAAACAAGGGCCAGCAACTCGGGCGCAGGGTGCAGACGGGTTATGATGCTGAAACCGGCCAGCCTGTCTATGAGGAAGAAAAGCTCGAATACGAACCCCTGCCGCAGATTGTGATCATCGTCGACGAGCTTGCCGACCTGATGATGACTGCGGGCAAGGAAGTCGAATTCCTGATCCAGCGGCTGGCGCAAAAGGCGCGTGCCGCCGGCATCCACCTGATCATGGCAACGCAGCGCCCCTCAGTCGATGTGATCACTGGCGTCATCAAGGCCAATTTGCCGACGCGGATCAGTTTTGCGGTGACGTCGAAGATCGATTCGCGGACAATCCTTGGCGAACAGGGAGCCGAGCAGCTGCTCGGCAAGGGTGACATGCTCTATATGCCCGGCGGCAAGCAGGTCGCCCGCGTCCACGGCCCGTTTGTTTCCGATGACGAAGTCCGTGCGGTTGCCGATCATTGGCGGACGCAGGGCACGCCAGACTATGTGATGGCGGTGACTGAAGAGCCCGAAGATGGCGGCTGGACGATCGATGGCGCACCGTCGGGCGAGGACAGCCCGGAGGACCAGTTGTTCCGCCGCGCCGTCCAGGTCGTTGCGGAAAGCCAGAAAGCATCGACCTCCTATGTCCAGCGCCAGTTGCGCGTCGGTTACAATAGTGCGGCGCGCCTCATTGAGCGGATGGAGAGCGAGGGGTTGGTGAGTCGGCCCGATCATGTCGGCCGCCGCGAAGTGCTGATCGACGCCGAAGGGCATGCCATCTAGCGATCATCGCTCGTTCAATCTGACGGATGGGGTAAATATGGCTCGCATTGTTGTTTCAACCATCGGAATCGTAGCGATCTTGTCTTCGGTTCAGCCAGTCCCAGTTGCTGCGCAAGCATGGGTGGGGTTCGTCGTAGCGGAATCTGGGAGAGCAAAATCCATCGGCAGTTGCCTGTCCGGTAGACAACTTTCGGCAATGGAACTCGAAGAGGCAAAGGTTGCAAGTACAGAACTAGTGAACAGATTTTGGCGCGACGCGCAATTGGCTCAAAGCGCTGCGGACGGATTTCAAAGAGTTGGTACTGTAAAGTGGATACGTAATGGAGCCGTACTGAAGCGGCGCGATATGACCGAACTCAAGGACCCGCTGGCTCCCCGCGACCAGCTCCAACTTGTATTGGATCCGTTGAGCTTTGCACGCGCGGGAGCTGAACCGCAAAACAACGCAAGAGGAATTTGGCGGATTGTACTACGGGAATCCCCGTCAATTACAGTAGGTTATTGGCTGGTCGAGTTCGAGCGCTTCATGTTGAAGTGGGGCATTTCCTCAATAACGGTTTTTGATAGCGATGCTCAGCCCGCGCTAGTGACTCCCTATTGTGTTTCGCCCGGTGACATTCAGCGGTATGCCGATGATCAGGCTCGGCGCAGTGCTAGGAGGGACGCAAAAAGGGCTGCGAAGGCCAAGCAGCCATGACCATCATCTTTCTACAGGCTACTCCTGGACATGCGGATTTGGGTTCATCTGGCGTAAATGGAGTGATCCTCACAGCACGATCCAATGTTGGAGAATAGTATGCTGTGTCGTTTCGTCATTGTTGCAGCCATTGCTACAATGGCAATCCCTGCCTCCGCCCAACCGAGCGATCTCGCTTCGGTGTCGGCCCACCTCAAGGCGGTTGCAACAATGACGGCCGTATTCGCCCAGACTGACCGGGCGGGGAAGACAGTGAACGGTACGCTTACCCTCAAACGCCCCGGGCGGATCCGCTTCCAGTACCAGAAGGGCGTGCCGATCCTGATTGTCAGCGATGGCAAGGCGCTGACATTTGTCGATTATTCAGTGAAGCAGGTGCAGCGCTGGCCCGTTGGCAATTCTCCGCTTGGCGTCCTGCTCGACCCGAACCGGGACATGGCCCGCTTTGCCAGGCTGATCCAGACCGCAGATTCCCGTCTTGTTGTGGTTGAAGCGCGCGATTCCAAGAGGCCGGAATATGGTGTGATCACGCTCGCGTTTTCGCGCGACGCGTCCGCACCAGCCGGCTTGATGCTCCAGGGATGGGTTACGCTCGACAGTCAGGGAAATCGCACGTCGATCCGTCTTTCCAACCAGACATTCAACGGCCCGGTGTCCGACGAAGCGTTCAGATGGCGCGACCCGCGCCCGAAAATAAAGGGACGCTGAACGCGCCATTCATATTGGCGACAGGAAACCAACCTATAATCGCTCTGGCAGTTACGGAAGTCGGTCTCGGGATTCCCCCCTGTTGCTCGAGACCCAGTAGATAGCCGGAACTCGCCAGCGTGACGAACGCTTGGTTGGCCCTCGCTCCATGCCCCCGGAGCGAGGGTCTTTCCGTTTCTGGCGGGATCGCTTCGGCCTTGCGGGCCGTTGGCCCGTAGGGCTAGAGCGGCAAGATGAAGATCGCGTCCTGGAACATCAACTCGGTTCGTTTCCGCATCGACATTGTCGAACGCTTCCTCAGGGAAATGGCACCGGATATCCTCTGCCTGCAGGAAACCAAGGCGGAGAACGCGATGTTTCCGCTCACCGCGCTGAAGGGATTTGGATACACCCATATCGTCATCAATGGGCAGAAAATGCATCATGGTGTGGCCATCCTCAGCAAGGTGCCGCTCGTAGAGGACCGCAGCCATGACTGGCAGGACAATGGCGAGGCCCGTCATATCGGCGTGCGTCTGCCCAATGGGGTCTTGCTCGAAAATGTCTATGTGCCCGCCGGCGGCGATATTCCCGACCGCGAGCAAAACCCCAAATTTGGCCAGAAGCTGGATTTTCTGGGCCGGATGATCGACTGGTCTTCGACGCTTTCCGAACCGACGATCCTGACCGGCGACTTCAACATAGCCCCCCTCGAAGCGGACGTCTGGAGCCACAAGCAGCTTCTGGATGTTGTCAGTCATACACCGGTTGAAGTCGAAACACTTGCCCGGCTTCAAGCGAGTCACAATTGGGTCGATCTGGGCCGGCACTTCATTCCCGCGCCTGAACGGCTCTACACCTGGTGGAGCTATAGAGCGAAAGATTGGGCCGCATCCGACCGTGGGCGTCGGCTCGATCATATGTGGGCATCGCCTTCGCTTGTCGAAAAGGCGATTGGCCATATGGTCCACGAAACCTGCCGCGATTGGGAGAAGCCGTCGGATCATATCCCCATCGTGACCGAGTTTTCCTTTTGAACGATCCGCGCACCGCTGCCCGGGCGATCGATGCCCTGCGCCGCGGATGGCCGGTTGCGATCGACGACGTGATGACCGTGCTGGCGATCGAGAGCGCGGACGACCTTCGACTTGCTGCGTTTGATCCCGAAGCAAAGGCAGACATACTGATTTCCTCGACACGAGCCGTCACGCTGAAGCTCGCCAACCAGCGCGCTGCCGCGACATTGGGCGGACCGGTGATCGTTGCGCGGACATCCTGGCTTGATCTGGATGGCGCCACTGCGCTCGCCGATCCTGCAACGGATCTTGCCCATCCGCTGATGGGACCCTTCACGGCGCGGGATGTTGCGCATGTCGAGGCATGCGGTGCGGCGCTTGAACTGGCGCGCCATGCCGGGCTGCTCCCTGCATTTTTTGTCCTGGAAGGCGTCCGCACACCGGCCGAAAGCGTGTCAAGCGAAGCCATAGCTGACTGGGATGCACCCGAGCGACTGGCGATCGCCGCACGTGCGAGGGTCCCCGTTGCCGCAGCCGAAAAGTCAGAACTCGTGGCCTTTCGCAGCCCCGAAATGGCAGGCGAGCACGTGGCGCTGCTCATCGGCCAGCCCAATGGAGAGGCACCACTGGTCCGGCTCCACAGCGAATGCCTGACTGGCGACGTCCTTGGCAGCCTCAAATGCGATTGCGGACCGCAGCTCGATGCGGCGCTTCGCCTGATCGCGGAATATGGCTGGGGCATCCTCCTATATTTGCGACAGGAAGGACGCGGCATCGGGTTGATCAACAAGTTGCGCGCCTATCAGTTGCAGGACCAGGGGTTCGACACGGTCGATGCCAATCTGCGTCTGGGGTTCGCCGTCGATTCCCGGGATTTCGGAGTGGCCGCGCGCATGCTCCAGCTTCTGGGCCAGGAACGGATCCGCCTGCTGACCAACAATCCGGAAAAAGTGGCCGGACTGGAGGCTTCGGGCGTAGAGGTGGTCGAGCGGGTTCCCCACCAACTGCCCGCCAATCCGCACAATGAGCGCTATCTGGCAACCAAGCGCGATCGCACCGGCCACCAGCTATAGCGGCGCGCGCGCTCCGAACAATGCGCTGCCGATACGGACATGGGTCGCGCCGAGCATTACGGCAGTTTCATAGTCGCCCGTCATTCCCATGCTGAGGCCGGTGAGTGCATGATCGCGGGCGAGCTTGGCGAGAAGCGCAAAATAGGGTGCCGCCTCCACATCGGCCGGCGGGACGGCCATCAACCCGACCAGGTCAAGGCCAGCCGAACGGGCGTCCGAGATCAGGCCGGACAGCGCATCGACCGAGCAACCGCCTTTCTGCGGCTCGTTCCCGACATTGACCTGAATGAAACAACGCGGGCACCTTCCGGTCTTCTTCTTCTGCGCCCCGGCGAGCGCTGCAATCAGCGATGCACGATCAATCGAATGGATGACATCGAAAAGCGCGACGGCGTCTTCGGCCTTGTTTGACTGCAATTGCCCGACCAGGTGCAGCTCGATATCGGGAAATTCGGCGCGCAGGTCCGGCCATTTGGCCTGGGCCTCCTGGACGCGGTTCTCGCCGAAGCGCCGTTGCCCCGCCTCGAGCAGCGGGCGGATTGCGGCTGTGACGCGCGTCTTCGTGATGGCAACCAGTCCGACATCTTCGACGCGTCGGCCTGACAGTTTCGCCACGCGCGCGATATTCGCCATAATGTCCGCCAACCGGGTCTTTGCGTCTTCGTTCATCGCGCCGCTATAGGAAGGCGGATGCCCAAGCGCCACTCTCGTCCCCTGACACCGGCATTGCCGCGCATCTGGCTCATGACAGACGAGCGGATGGGGGACAGGCTTTTTCCCTCAATCCAGCGACTGCCACGGGGGTCAGGAATAATCTTTCGCCACTATAGCTTGCAGCCCGCCGCGCGATTGGCGCTGTTCAGGCGAATCCAGCGACTTGCGCGCGCGCGTCGGCTGACCCTTATTTCGGGTGGCCGGAGTGGAGAACATGGGGGACACCCCGCGGCGCTCACGGCGCCGGTGCACTCGCTGCGCGAACGGATCGCGGCGGAGCGCAACGGCACAAGGCTGATTTTCGTATCTCCCGTCTTTCCGACGGCCTCGCACCCAGGCGCCCGCGCGTTGGGCCGCGTCAGGTTCGGGCTGTTGGTTCGTGGAAGCAGGGTTCCCGTAATCGCGCTTGGAGACATGACGCAAAAGAGGGCACGTTCGCTGTCAGCCTTCAAGATTTACGGCTGGGCTGCTATCAGCCACCTGACGGCTTAACAGCCGCCAAACTCAGAAGCGGAAAGCCGTCCCGACATAGACAGCCTGGCTGTCCCGACGATTATCGGTCAAAGGCTCAAGCCGGTTTCGTTCTGACCGGTAGCGTACACCAGCGGTCACATCGAGATTGCGGGTCAGGCGATACGCCCCGCCAACATCAAGCGAAACACTATCGTTCCCCGCAATGGTTCGTGGCGCATTGCCGGTTGGGCGGTCGGCCGCCAGCTGGACCCGCGTGCTCCATTTCCGCGCGTTGTAGCTGAGAGCGACATCTGCCGCCTCGCGCCCGCCGGGAAGCACCCCGCTATCGATTCGCGTCACATCGCCAGACAGGGCAAAGCGCTTCCACCCGACGCCGACGCCCAGACTATAGGCTACGGGCGCCATGCCCAATGTCGCCGACATGCCTGTTGCGACTCGATCGGTTCCGGCCGTGGCACCGCCCGTCCTTGCCCGAACCGCTACGGTGACGGCACGGTTCTTACTGCTGACAGCTGCGGGTGTGAAGCGGAAGCCTGAACTGTTCAAACCGCTTCGTGACAGTGCCGCCGCAAGCACCGGATCAGCCGCAGCTGGCGTAAAGCTGCCAATTCCGGCGCGTGGTGCCGCAACTGCCGGACGCTTCGAGAGGAAACTATTCCCGGATGACCCTATCGCTGGCGCGCCGACAAGCGCGGCGGCGCAAAGCGCCCCCGAAAGACTTGCCAAGATGGTTGCACGGCGATCCATGATCGAGAATCATACTCCTTCGAACGAAGCGCTAGCATAGAATCGTTCGCTCTGCACAGGTATTGGAGTCACTTTGTTGCGCGCTGTTGCAATTGCTCAACACTCTGGCGGGGCGTCCCCGCTTGCGGGATGGTGAAACCTGCCTATAAGGCGCGCGAGTGACGTTTTTCCAAGGATAGTTTGCCATGTTGAGGCCCCTCCCAATAGTTGCCGCCATCACGCTCGGGCTGGCCGTGTCCGGCTGCAGCTTCATCAAGGATGATCTGTCGAAGGGCTTGAACTATTTCGGCAGCGGAAAGCAGAAGCCGGCGGCCAAGCGCGATCTGGCAGCGTCGAGGATTACGACAATCGGCGTCAATGCCTATCTGTGGCGCGCGGCGCTCGAAACGATCTCGTTCATGCCGCTCGTCCAGGCTGATGCCAATGGCGGGGTTATCGTGACCGACTGGTATGCAAGCCCCGCTTCACCCGACGAACGGATGAAGCTTACAATCTCGATTCTCGATCAGGATTTGCGCGCCGATGCGCTCAGGGTTGCAGCATCGCGCCAGGTTGCACAGGGCGGCGGCTGGGTCGATGCCCCGGTCCAGGCAGCAACGGTCCAGAAGCTTGAGGAGATCATCCTCACCAAGGCGCGCGACCTTCGCCGGAGCGCCATCGCCGGATAATGCCCCAGTCCCGTTTCAACCCGTTCAAGGCTGACGCGCACTGGCAGAAAATCTGGGAAGAAAGCGGCATTTTCGTCGCCCCGTCCGCCGATGCTCTAGCCGCCAGCGACAAGCCCCGAGCCTATGTCCTCGAGATGTTTCCCTATCCCTCGGGGCGCATCCATATGGGGCATGTCCGCAACTACACGATGGGCGACGTGCTGGCGCGCTACAAGGCGATGACGGGCCACGCCGTCCTCCACCCGATGGGCTGGGACGCCTTCGGAATGCCCGCCGAAAATGCGGCGATGGAAAAGAAGGTCCATCCCGGCGGCTGGACGCGCGACAATATCGCGGCGATGAAGCGGCAGCTCAAACGGCTCGGGCTGGCGATTGATTGGACGCGCGAGCTCGCAACCTGCGAGCCTGAATATTACGGGCATGAGCAGGCGTTGTTCCTCGACCTGCTGAAAGCGGGACTGGTTTATCGCAAGGAAAGCTCGGTCAACTGGGATCCTGTCGATATGACTGTGCTTGCCAATGAGCAGGTGATTGACGGGCGCGGCTGGCGCTCAGGAGCGCTCGTTGAGAAGAAGAAGCTCAACCAGTGGTTCCTGAAGATCACGCAGTTTGCCGATGACCTGCTTGAAGGACTCGCCACGCTCGACCAGTGGCCCGACAAGGTGCGGTTGATGCAGGAAAACTGGATCGGCAAGTCCAAGGGGCTGCGCTGCACCTTCAATTTCGTCGATTCGCCCGAGGGCATCGACGTGTTCACGACGCGACCCGACACGATGTTCGGGGCAAGTTTCGTGGCGATTGCGGCCGATCATCCGCTGGCGACCGAACTGGCCGAGCATGCTCCGACACTCCAGTCGTTCATCGAGGACTGCCACAAGGGCGGGACGACAGCGGCGGATATCGAGACGGCCGAAAAGATTGGCTTCAACACCGGCCTGTCCGTGCAGCACCCGCTCGATCCGCACTGGCACCTGCCGGTCTATGTCGCCAATTTCGTCCTGATGGACTATGGCACCGGCGCGGTCTTCGGTTGCCCTGCGCATGACCAGCGCGATCTCGATTTCGCCCGCAAATATGACCTTTCGGTCGCTCGCGTTGTCGCCGAGCATGACGAGGTGGATCCCGATTTTTGGGGCGATACCGCCTATACCGGGCCGGGCCGGATCGTGAATTCGCACTTCCTCAACGGAATGAGTGTCGAAGACGCCAAAGCGGCTGTAATCGCGCGCGCCGAACACGAAGGCTGGGGCGAGGGCCAGACCCAATACCGCCTGCGCGATTGGGGCGTGTCCAGGCAGCGCTATTGGGGCACACCGATCCCGATCATCCATTGCCAGTTCTGCGGCGCGCTGCCGGTGCCGCGTTCGCAGCTGCCGGTCGTCCTGCCCGAGGATGTGACGTTCGACATGCCGGGCAATCCGCTCGACCGGCATCCGACCTGGAAGAACGTTCCCTGCCCCAACTGCAAGGAACCGGCGCGACGCGAAACCGACACGCTCGACACTTTCGTCGATTCAAGCTGGTATTTCATCCGCTTTGCCAGCCAACCCAAGGACAGGCCCTTCGACCGGGCCGAGGCCGAACAATGGTTGCCCGTGGGCCAGTATATTGGTGGCGTCGAACATGCGATCCTCCATTTGCTCTATGCCCGCTTCTGGACGCGCGCGCTCCGGCATATGGGGCAACTTGGCGTGGCCGAACCGTTCAAGGGGCTNNATCGAGAAGATGTCCAAGTCCAAGAAGAATGTCGTCGATCCCGATCCGATGTTCGACCAATATGGTGCGGACGCCGTCCGCTGGTTCATGCTTTCGGATTCGCCCCCTGAACGCGATCTTGAATGGTCCGAAGCGGGGATCGAAGGGACATGGCGCTTCGTCAACCGCATCTGGAGGCTGTTCGACACGCTCGATGCCGATGCTGCCGGAGAGGATGCTGGGCTAAAGAAGCATCTCCACCGTGCGATTGCCGGGATTGGCTCGGACATCGAGGCGCTGACCTTCAACAAGGCGGTCGCCAAGGTTCATGAGTTGGTCAACGCGATCGAAAAGGCGCCCGCGAGCGCAACGCGTGCCAAGGCGATCCGCTCGCTAGCGCGCCTCATCTCGCCGATGCTGCCGCACCTGGCCGAAGAGGGCTGGGCCTGCATGGGCGGTGCGGGGCTGGTGGCAGCGCAGGCCTGGCCTGCTCATGATCCGTTCCTGCTGGTCGACGATGAAGTAACAATCGCGATCCAGATCAATGGCAAACTGCGCGATACGCTTACGCTTCCCAAGGCGGCGGACAAGGCCGCGCTTGAGACTGCTGCGCTGGCAAGTGACAAGGTGATCCGCGCGCTTGGCGGGGCGGCCCCCAAAAAGGTCATTGTTGTTCCCGGCCGGTTGGTTAACATCGTCGCATGATGCGGATTGCTGCCCTGGCCCTGTTGCTGTTGGTTTCGGCCTGTGGCTTGCGCCCGCTCTACGGCAGTGGCGAGGGCGGAAAGGTTGCCCAGGCGCTGCGCACGGTTGATGTCGCGCCCATCGACGGCAAGGCAGGCTGGCTGATGCGCAATGCGCTCAACGACCGGCTTGATCGCGATGGTGGCGTTCCGGCGCAATATCGCCTTGAGGTTGAACTTGACGATACGATCTCGGGCTTTGGCGTCCGGCGCGACGATGCGGTGACGCGCGAACGCCGGACGTTGCGCGCCCGCTATCGCCTGGTCGATGCCGGGCGGGGCACTGTATTGCTCGATGCCACCGCCGGGTCCGATGCCGGTATCGACGTGGTCAGTTCGGAATATGCGACGGTTGCCGCCGAAAACACCGCGCTCGAACGGCTGTCGCAGATTATCGCAGACCAGATCGTTGCGCGCGTCGCGCTCTATGCAGAGCGCCAGACGCCTGACAAGTGAAGGCCAATCGCGCCGAGATCGAACGCGCGCTTGACGCTCCCCCGCATCATGTCCGGCTTTTCCTGCTCTATGGCCCTGACGAGGCAGAGTCGCGCGGGCTGGCCCAGCGGCTCGAACGCGCCATGGGACCGGAGGCCGAGCGGGTCGACCTTGACGGCGCAACCCTCAAGTCCGATCCAGCCCGGCTGGCCGACGAGGCGGCGTCGATCTCACTGTTCGGGGACAAGCGCCATATCCGCCTGACCCTTTCGGGGGACGAGTGCATGCCCGCAATCGAAGCCCTGCTCGACGGAGATGCGGCGGGGAATCCGGTTGCTGCGATAGCAGGCCCGCTCCGTCCGGCTTCGGCGCTGCTCAAGCGCGCGCTTTCCGATCCTGCCGTGATGGCCTGCATCAGCTATGCGCTCGACGCCGAAAAAGCTGCGCCGCTGGCCGCAGCCATGGCGCGCGAACAGGGGCTCCGGCTCGATATGGATGCGGCACGGCATCTTGCCCACGCGGCGGCCAACGACCGTGCGCTCATGGCGCGCGAGGTGGAAAAACTGGCGCTCTATCTCGATGCAGCGCCAGACCGGCCCGCCACTGCGGACATGGCCGCGCTCGAGGCGATCGGCGCCGGCGAGGGCGAGGCCGAGCTTTCGCGGCTGGTCGATGCCGTGCTTGGCGGAAGCCCCGACATCGCTGCCGGAGAGATTGCCCGACTCGCCGAACAGGGCGTCGCCGGCATTCCCGCGATCCGCGCTCTGGCAAAGCGCGTGCAGTTGCTCGTCCGCCTCGCCCGGCTGGTCGGCGAGGGCGACAATGCCCATGCGGTCGTCGAAGCGCAGGGCAAGGCTATTTTCTGGAAGGAAAAGGGTGGCGTCGAACGGCAGTTGAAACGCTGGTCTCCCGAACGCCTCGCAACGCTGGCCGATCGCCTCCTTGCTGCCGAACGGGCGATTAAATCTCCTGCCTCGCCGGGAGACTTGATCGCCGATGTCGAGATGATAACCGTGGCACGGGCGGCGCAACGGGCGCGGTAGCCGCCTCTACTCCGCCGCCAGCAATTCTTCCGCCCCGCCAAGGTCGACCGAGACCAGCCGGCTGACGCCCTGTTCGATCATCGTCACGCCGAACAGCCGGTGCATGCGGCTCATCGTCACGGCGTTGTGCGTGACGATCAGGTAGCGGGTGTCGGTCTCGCGGGTCATCGCATCGAGCAGGTCGCAGAAACGCTCGATATTGGCATCGTCAAGCGGCGCATCGACTTCGTCGAGAACGCAGATCGGCGCCGGGTTGGTGAGGAACAGCGCAAAGATCAGCGCGACCGCCGTCAGCGCCTGTTCGCCGCCCGAAAGCAACGTAAGCGATTGCAGCTTCTTGCCCGGCGGTTGCGCGAAAATCTCGAGACCGGCTTCGAGCGGATCATCGCTGTCGATCAGCGCAAGATGGGCCTGCCCGCCGCTGAACAGGGTCATGAAGAGCCGCTGGAAATGGTCGTTGACAGCTTCGAAGGCAGAAAGGAGCCGGATCCGGCCTTCGCGGTTTAGGCTGCCGATCGAGCCGCGCAACCGGCTGATCGCTTCGGCCAGTTCGTCGCGTTCGGCAAGCGAAGTGGCGCGTGTATCCTCAATCTCGACCAGTTCGGATTCAGCGACAAGATTGACCGGTCCAAGCCGTTCGCGATCGCCGGTCAGCCGCTCATGGCGCGCCGATTCATCGCCGGCATCGTTGACGGCATCGCCATCGAACCCGACCTTTTCGGGGAGCAAAGGTGGCGGGCATTCGAAGCGCTCGCCCGAGACCCGGCCCATCTCGATTCGGCGCAATTCCTGGTTCTCGGCCCGTGCGACGGCCCCGGCGCGTGCCTCGCGCGCGGTCGCCAAAGCCTCGCCAAGTTCCGCGGACCTGGCCTCATGGTTGCGCAGTTCGGCCTCTCCAGCGCGTTCCGCTACGGCCGCATCTTCCGCAACGATCGCGAGGCTCGCGCTTTCCGCCTCGAGGGTAGCGATTCGGCCTGCCATTTCGGCAGGCGCGTCGGCAAGTGCCGTTGCTTCCGCTTCGGCCGACCTTGCGCGCTTTTCCATTTCCGCGATTCGCGTTGCGGCCTCTCCCGCGCGCGTCTTCCAGCTTCGTGCTTCGGCCTGTGCGGACGAAAGCCGCTCACGATTGGCCGCGATCGACCTGTCCAGGCTCGCGCTTTCGGCCTTGATCTGGGCGACCGAAGCTCGCGCGCTTTCGCTTGCCGCTTGCAGGCGTGCCACGAGCTGGCCTGTTGCAATCCCGTCCGGCAGGGTTGCGCGTGCGGCGTCGGCGGTCGCACTATCGGCCCTGGCTTCGCCAAGTTCGGTTTCGATCCGTGCGAGCCGCTCGGCAAACTCGGCCTTGCGCGATGCGAAGCGCTCCAGCGCCATCGTCGCCTGATCCTCGTCGCGCTGTGCAGACCTTTGCGCTGCTTCGGACCGCATCAGATCGGCACGACAGCTTTCCGCGCGCCCGCGCACCTGTTCGGCGGTCGACAAGGCGGCATCGAGCGCCGTTTGGACCGCTTCCACCTCCGCGCGCGCCGGGGCAATCGCCGCGTCAATCTCTGCCAGCCGGTTGATCCGCTGGAGCCGTTCGGCCGCCGCCGCACCGTCGCCTGCCGAGGCATAGCCGTCCCAGCGGCGTAGCCGTCCGTCGCGCGTTACAAGCCGCTGCCCGACCGCAAGCGCCTGTCCGGCATCATTGTCGACGACCGCAATCTGGGCGAGCCTCCGCGCGAGTTCGGCAGGCGCCTGGACATGTTTGGCAAGCGATTCGGTGCCGTTGGGCAGGGCGGGATCGCTCTCAAGTGAAACTGCGCCGCCCCAGCCGCGTTCGCCTGAACTTCCGATCTCAGCCTCAAGATCGTCACCCAGCGCTGCTGCCAGTGCGCGTTCATAGCCTGCCCCGGCACGCACCTGATCAAGCGCGCGGTTTGACCCCGAACGCGTTTCGACTGCCTTGATGAGTGCCTGGGCCTCGCGTTCGAGTGCCGCCAGCGTTGCCCGGGCAGCGGCCCCGGCGCTTTCGGCCGTTTCACGCCGGGCCGCGGCATCGCTGCGCAGGGTTTCGGCCAGTTCGATCGCTGCTCCGGCTGCCAGCGCATCGCTTTCAGCGGCTTCGCGCAGACTTCGTGCGGCGTCGCGCTGTCCGATCAGGACCGCATTGTCGCCAAGTGCCGACAATTCCTGGTCGACACGCATCTTGTCACGCCCGGCCCGTTCAAGCCGTGTCGTGGCGGCCATCAATGCGGCCTCCGCGACCCGCGCCTCTGCCTGTTCGCGGGCCTGCGCCGCCAAGGCCTGTGCCAGCTCGACTTCGGCATCGCGCACGGTGGCTTCGGCGCTGGCAATGCTGCCGGCAAAGGCAGGGCGCTGGGTCTCAGCCTCCCCAATCTGCACTTCGAGCGCCTTCGCTTCCGCCGCCAGCCGCGTCAGCGCTTCGGCAGCGTCATGGGCCAGCTGGCCCTCGCGATCGCGATCGCTGACCAGCCTTTCGGTCTGCGCTGCCAGTTCGGCGATCCGCCGGTCGAGCGCCGACCGCTCGGCAACCAGCGACGCAAGCCTGTGCCCGGCATCGGTTGCGGCATCGCGCGTGGCGAGCGCTATGCTTCGCAATTCGGCGAGTTTGGTAACGGCCTGGGATTGCCATGCGGCGGCAGCACGCTGGGCTTCGGACGCCTTGGTCACGGCATCTTCGGCAAGTCTTGCCTCTTCGCGCGCCTGATCCGCGGCGGCGGCGGCATCGCGCCAGCGCGCGAAGATCAGTCGCCCCTCGGCCACCCTTATCTCTTCGGAGAGCCTACGATAGCGCTCGGCTGCACGCGCCTGTCGCTTGAGAGCGATTGCCCTCAGCTCCATGTCGGCCAGGACTTCATCGAGCCGGGTCAGGTTGGTCTCGGTCGCGCGCAATTTCTGTTCGGCATCCTTGCGGCGGACATGCAGGCCCGAAATTCCGGCGGCCTCCTCGAGCATGGCGCGGCGCTCCGACGGCTTGGCCGAAATGATCGATCCGATCCGGCCCTGGCTGACGAGCGCAGGCGAATGCGCCCCGGTCGCTGCATCGGCAAAGACCAAAGCGACATCCTTGGCGCGGACATCACGGCCATTGATCCGGTAGGCAGAGCCCGCCCCACGCTCGATCCGCCGGACGACTTCGACGTCGCGGCCAAATTCGTTCACATCGTTCGCCGCATCGCTTTCCGCCAGGATCGAGACTTCCGCAAAATCGCGCGATGGCCGCTGGGTTGTCCCGGCAAAGATGACATCGTCCATCGCGCCGCCGCGCAGCGATTTCGCGCTGCCTTCGCCCATGACCCAGCGGATCGCTTCGAGCAGGTTCGATTTGCCGCAACCATTGGGCCCGACAATCCCGGTCAGCCCGCGCTCGACCCGCAACTCCGCTGCATCAACGAAGCTCTTGAAGCCGGAAAGCTTGAGCCGCTTGATCTGCAAAGGTGCTACGCCCCCGCTTTTTTGAGTTCGGGCTCAAGGTCCGCCCAGGTCGTCACATTGGGCACGACCTGGCCGTTGATGATGAAGGTCGGCGTGCCACTGATCTTGAACTCGTCGGTTGCCACCTTGGCGATCTTTTCGAGCGTCTTCACGCCCTCGGGATCGGCGAGACAGGCCCTGGCCTTGTCTGCGGGAATGCCGCGCTGCTGGACAAATTCGACCAGCCCCAGCCTTTCGGCCATCGATGCTGCTACCTGGTTGGGTGTCATTGCCGCCCATGATGCCTGGTCCGCCGCCGTAATCGTCGAGGATTTCGACAGCCAGTCATCCTGGGTTGCGAACATCTGCTCGGTAATCGCGAAGAACGGCCCCGCGCCGTTGCAACGCGCCAGCAACGAAGCAGGCACATCCTGCGGGTGGATGAGGAAAGTCCGAAGTTCATAGGACACGGTGCCCTTGGCAATGAGCGCCTTCAGGCCCTCGGCAGAATCTCCGGAGAATTTCGCGCAATGCGGGCAGGAAAGGGCACCATATTCGACCAGCTTGACGGAGGCGGACGGATTGCCCATCAGCATGCCGCCATCCGGCGTTACGCTGGTGGTTTCGATCCAGGTCGCGCCGGAGGGTGCTGCGACGGGCGCTTCGGTCGTGTTGGTTGGGCTCCCGACATTCCTGTCGCAGCCGGCAAGCGCCAGCACCGACGCCGCGCCAAGGATCATCATCTTGTTCATCGTAACTCCTGTCTTCACTCTTGCTTTGCGGCCAGCGCCGCCTTCAAACCCGCTTCGACCGCCGCCCAGCTGCCCGGGCCTTCAAATGCGTTGCTGTTGATCAGGAAGCTGGGTGTTCCGCTGATCTTGCGGATGCTCCACGCTTCGTTGGTCATTGCAACAACCTGCTTTTGGGCGGCTGCGTCGGTCAGGCATGCGTCGATCTGCGCTACGCCAAACCCGCGTGCGCGCAGCAGCGTATCGAGGCCAACGCCCCTCGCAATCGCCTTGAGGCTGTCATTCATTGCGAGCTTGCCGATCCGTTCGGCATTGGCCGCTTCAAATGCGCTGGCCTTGCCGAGCCATGTGCCCTGGGCTGCGAACAAGGCCTCGCTATTGCCAAAGAATTTCGCAGGGCCGCCGCAACGCGCGAGCAATGCCGCCGTGAAATCATAACGGTCGCGAACCGCATTGCGCACTTCGACTGTCGCCAGTCCCTTGGCAATGTAAGAGGCCTTGAGTGGCGCGCTCGACTCGCCATAAAATTGAGCACAGTGCGAGCAGGTATAGCTCAGATATTCGACGAGCCGGACCGGCGCAGCCGGTTTGCCCATGACAAATGCGCCATTGGGCTGGACCCGCACCGAAGCCACCCAGTTCGGTGCCGTGGCCGCAACGAGCGCAAGCGCACCGACCGCAAGGGTTACCATGCGCATCAACGCACCTTTCCTGCCACGACAGGTTGTGCGGCTGTGGCAACGCCGCGCGCCAGTGATTCGAGCACGGCCTTCAATTCAGGATCGGCTATGGTTCGCAGGCTGCCTCCCAGCTCGACAGGAAGCGCGACCAGTTCGGGGCGCTTCCGGGCAGGCGCTGGCTTGGCCAAATCTCCCTGCCGAATGGCGACACGTGCAATCGCGGCATAGCCGAAAAACCGGTTCACCCTTTCGATGATGACGGGAATGACATGTTGCATCATCGGCGCGTGTGCTCCGGCAACGGACAGGGTCAGTACGCCATCGGAGCGCTTGCCGTGCGGGAAACGGATCGATTCGGGGACGGAAACGGTGGCATAACGTTCGCCGACAATCTCGTTCCAGCGGCTGACGACCGAGGACTGCACGAAGCCGAAGCGCCGAAACGCGGTGCCGCCAATATCGGGAAGCATCTCGCCCATACGCTTTGCCCGCCCGCCGCGTGGCTTTTCCTCTTTTGCGGGGCCAGACTTTTGCTTCGCCATCGCGCAAACCCATGCCATAGCGCGCCATGCCCGTCGATATGCCAGACGCAATTGCCCACAGGATTTTGCATCATTTTGCAGCAAATGCCCGCGATTTGCCCTGGCGCAACTCGCCGGGGCGGCCTTTGCCGCTTGACGATCCGGACTGGCCCTATCGGGTGTGGCTTTCCGAAATCATGCTCCAGCAGACGACGGTTGCGGCCGTGAAGCCCTATTTCGCGATCTTTGCTGCCCGCTGGCCCAATGTTGCCGCGCTTGCAGCGGCGCGCGACGAGGATGTATTGGCTGCCTGGGCAGGGCTGGGCTATTATGCCCGCGCCCGCAACCTGCTCGCCTGCGCCCGTGCGGTCGTCGCCGAGCATGGCGGAATTTTTCCGCCCGACGAGGTCGCGCTGCAAAAATTGCCCGGCATTGGCCGATACACGGCTGCTGCCATTGTGGCGATTGCGTTCGGGAAGCGCGCGGTGGTTGTGGACGGCAATGTAGAGCGGGTCGTTGCCCGGCTTTTTGCCGAGCCGGACAGGAAACGGCTTCATGAATTGGTGGAGCAGATCACGCCAGCTGCGCTGCCCGGCGATTTCGCGCAGGCGATGATGGATCTGGGCGCGACAATCTGCATCCCCCGTAACCCGCGTTGCGCGATCTGCCCCGTCGCGGACGGTTGTCGTGGCCGCGGCAATCCTGCAGCATTCCCGGAAAAGGCCGTCAAAATTGCCCGCCCGCAACGCTTGGGCACGGCTTGGTGGATTCGTTGCGATGACCGGTTTCTTGTTGTGACCCGGCCGCCCAAAGGCCTGCTCGGCGGGATGCGCGCCCTTCCGTCGACGGCCTGGTCGGAAAATCCCGACACAACGCCACCCTTCGCTGGGGAGTGGCGACGCTACGGCATGGTCGCCCATGTCTTCACCCATTTCAGCCTCGGGCTTTCGATCATGGCAATCACCGTCAAAAGCGGTTGCAAACTGCCATTTGTCGGGGAATGGTGGCCCAAAGCCCGGATAGAAGACGCGGGATTGCCCAGCGTGTTTGTAAAAGCTGCGCGACTGGCATTGGCATTGGAGGAACAGCGATGAGCATTGAACTGAGCAGGCGGCATTTCATCGGCGCGACGGCGCTTGCCGGTGGCTTTATGGCCGTCCCCTCCTGGGCAAAACGCGGCATTTCCACTGTCTGGCCGACGGTTCAGGCCTATCTCGATGAGAAGATCGCGAGCAAATATGTGCCCGGCAATGGCGGGGCGATCGCCCGTGGCACCGATCAGGCCGATTTCCTTGTCGCGGGCCGCCTGTCGCAGGATCCGGCCGCCGCCGCGATAACACCCGATTCGCTGTGGCGTTGCTATTCCATGACCAAGCCGATCACCGGCATGGCGGCGATGCTGCTGATCGAGGATGGAAAATTCGCGCTTGACCAGAATATTGCAGATTTCCTGCCCGCCTTCGCCAATCCGCGTGTGCTGGTCGATCCGGACAAGAGCCTCACGAGCCGCCCGTCTCAATCGCCGATCACAATCCGCACCCTCCTGACCCACACAGCGGGTCTTGGCTATACGATCGTTACCAAAGGGCCATTGCTGCAGGAATATGTCAAGAATGGCCTGTTTGCAGCGCAACTCAGCCGCAAGCCTATCCCGGGCATCAGCTCGAACATCCCGAACCCGCCCACTTTGGCTGAATTCGCCGACCGTCTCGCAACCCTCCCGCTGATAGCCGACCCGGGTGTCAAGTGGAGCTATTCGGTCAGCCTCGACTTGCTGGGTCGCGCGATCGAAGTCGCCAGCGGCATGCCATTTGACGTTTTCGTAAAGAAGCGCATCTTCGATCCGTTGGGGATGACGAGCACATTCTGGCAGGTTCCCGCGAGCGAGGCCCACCGCCTCACCACCAATCACGGGGCTTTCCCGAAGGGCACGACGCCGATCGATCCGGGGCATGACTCTATCTATCTGGACAAGATAGCGCCCTTTGGAGGATCGGGCATCGTCAGTTCGATGCGCGACTATGACCGGTTCCTCGCCATGCTGATGGGCGAAGGTGCACTTGGTGGAACGCGGATCATGAAGCGCGAGACTGCACTTCACGGCATGTCCAACCTCGTCCATCCCAAGACCGAAATGCGAAGTTTCGTAAAAGGGCAGGGCTTTGGCGCGGGTGGCCGCGTTACGCTGGTTCCCGGCCCGGACGGCGAAGGTGTTGGCACCTTTGGCTGGGGCGGAGCCGCTTCGACCATTGCGTGGGTTGATCGCACCCGCGGCGTCCGCGCCTCGGGCTGGTCGCAGATCATGACGGGCGGCAACGATGTGTTTTCAGCAGGCTTTGGCAAGGCAGTTTACGCCAGCCTATGACGCACCGGCCGGGCTTTACGGGTTCCCCGCTCGACCGGGCGGATCGCCTGCGCAACGACGTGGACGCGTTCAATGCTGCGCTTAATGACTGGCGGGGGCGATTGCTCGGCCTTGCCGGGCTTGATCCGCTACTGAGTCCGGAAGGCGGTCTGGTCTGGCAAAGCATGGCCGAAGCGCCGGTCGAGGCGGAGTTTATCCTGCTTGGGCTCATCGAGGATCGCCCCCACTTTGCTATGGTTGTGGAAGGCGATGGCGGGCCGATGCGATCTCCGGCCATGTGGCAAGCGCTCTCGCTGCTTCCTGCCGAAGAGGCGGCGATTTATGGTGCGGCGCGTTCGGTGATCGATTGGCACAACGCCAATGGCTATTGCGGCCGCTGCGGCAGCCCCACCAAGATGTTCCGCGCGGGCTGGGGTCGGCGTTGCGACAATTGCCAATCCGAACATTTTCCGCGCACCGACCCCGTCGTGATCATGCTGGCCGAACATGAAGGCAAGGCGCTTGTCGGAAGACAGTCGCGCTTCCCGCCGGGAAATTACTCAGCCCTGGCGGGTTTCCTCGAACCCGGCGAAAGCATCGAAGAGGCTGTGCGCAGGGAGCTTCACGAGGAGGCGGGCGTGACAACCCGTGCCGTGCGATATGTGACAAGCCAGCCCTGGCCATTCGGCGGTTCTCAGCTGATGATCGCTTGTATCGCGGACACCACCGATCCGGCAATTACGCTTGATACCAACGAGCTCGAGGATGCGATGTGGGTGACGCGGGATGAGGCGCGCGCCGCCCTGGCAGGGGATGAGGCGGCCCGTTTTCGAGCGCCGCCACCTTTTGCCATAGCCCATACATTGCTCCGGCATTGGACCAATATCGGCTGATCCGCAGATCGGGGCGGTCGTGCATGTCGCGATCCAAAAAGCAAAAAGGGCGACCCGCGAGCCGCCCTTTCCGTCTATTGGTGCGAACAATCAGAAGCCGCGATAAGCCTCGTTGCCGACAAAACCCATCTTGGACACATTGGCACGCTTTGTTGCTGCCAGCACCCGGTCAACCACGTCGTAACGCGCGCTCGCATCCGGCTGGAGATGCAACTCCGGAATTGGCTCCATCGTCTGGGTCGCTTCGAGCATGCCCTGAAGCTGCGAAAGTGCAACCGGCTGGCCATTCCAGAGAATTGCGTCATTCGGCGCAACGTAAAGGACGTTCTTGGTCGGCAAGATCGGCGGAGGAGGGGGGCATTTCGGCGCACAATCCTGCGGCAAGTCGATCTTCACCGCGTGCGTGGCTGGCGGTAGTGTAATGATGAACATGATGAGTAGCACCAGCATCACGTCGATCAACGGCGTGGTGTTGATGTCCATCATCGGTTCGTCGCTGCCGCCACTTGCGGAACTCATCGCCATAAATACTCTCCAAAAATATCCGTCGGATTGGGCCGCCGATTAGCGCGCCGAAGCTCCGCCCTTGGGTTCCGAAATAAAGCCGACGCGAATAAAGCCCGCGCTCTGCATGATTGAGATCGTTCCCCCGATGCACCGATAGGGCGTGTTCTGGTCACCCCTGATATGAACTTCGGGAAACAGGTTGGGATCGGTCACATTTGGCCCAAGACGATCAGCCTCGTTCTTGAACTTTTTTGCGGACATTGTCAGCAACTGGGTGGCATTGACCCGTGCCTGGCCCCAATAGACGCCGCAACTGCCGTCGGTTTCGCCGCGCACCGAAAGAATCACGTTTTCGGCCTTCGTAATCGTTGGCTGGTACGCGAGGGTCGGGATCTTCAATGGCACCTTCTTCACCACGACCGGGATCGTGATGAGGAAGATGATGAGAAGGACGAGCATCACATCGACGAGCGGCGTGGTGTTGATGTCCGACATTGGGGCGTCTTCGCCCCCTTCTGAGCCCATGCTCATTGACATCTTTGGTTCCTATTCCTCTATTGCTCGACTGGCCGGGATTGCGGGCGAAGGCGCGCGGCCTTCGCCCTGCAAGATCAGGCCTTGGCGGTCGCGGCGGCAGGCTTCGCAGCCGAACCCATCGCCTTGACTTGCGGACGGATCTTGCCGCCCGACATCATATCGCCATGAAGGTCGTCGCAGAACTTGCTCATGCGTTCGGCGATCAGCTTGTTGCGGCGTTGCAGCCAGTTATAGCCCATAACCGCAGGCACGGCGACGATCAGGCCGAATGCCGTCATGTAGAGCGCTTCACCGACCGGACCTGCGATCGAAGCAATATCGGCGTTACCCGTGGCAGCGATCTTCACAAGCGCGCTGGTGATACCGATAACCGTGCCGAGCAGCCCGACGAACGGCGAAGTGGACCCTACCGTTGCGAGGAAGGCGAGGCCCGTGCCCAGCTTCGCGTTGATCGCATCCTGGCTCCGGCGCAGCGAGCTGTGCATCCATTCGTGCGAGTCAAGCTGATCCGTGAAATGGCCATGTTCGGAATCGGCGCGAAGGCCGTCATCGACAAGCTGGCGGAACGCCGAATTCTTCTCGAACTTGTTTGCGCCGTCACGAACACTTGGCGCCGACCAGAATGAACGGACGCCGTCCTTGGACTGGCTGAGGACCTTCTGCTGCTCGAACAGCTTGGTCAGCATGATGTACCACGACGCAATCGACATCACGGCAAGGATGATGGCAATTGACCAAGTGACCGCCCCGCCTTCTTCCAGCATCTGCATGGGACCGAATATGGTCTTGGCGGCGGCGGTGCTGGCGGCTTCCTGAAGCATCAAAACATCAAACATGGTGGTTACTTTCCTCTTTGAATTTCTCTGTGAAAAAAACTTGTATCGTTACTTGGGCAATCGCCAGGTAACGCGCTGGGTTTTCGTTTCCTCGATCGGGTTGCCGTTTTCATCCCTTGCCGGCTTGTAGCGGAACCGGCGAATGATCAGCTTGCAAGTCTCAGCATCAAGCGCGGAGCTCGCGCCCGACGCATTGCAGCTGTTAACCCTGCCATCGGTACCTACCGTGAAACGCGCCACCGAGGTGCCGGCCTCTTCGTTGCGGATCGACGATGGCGGATAATCCTCATCCGAAATCGAACCGCCCTTCTGGGTTGCCCTTTCGGCGACCTTTGGAGCAGGCGGCGGTGGCGGCGGCGGTGGCGGTGCAGGCGCTGCCGCTTGCGTAATGGGCTGAATGGTATTCGTCGTCACAATCGGTGTGACGTTGACCGGCGGCGGCATCGTCACCTTCGGCGGCGGCGGAATGTCGAGCTTCTCCGGAGGTGGCGGCGGCTTTTCCTCTTCCTGAGGTTTCTCTTCCTGCACGTCGAACGTCTTCAGGTCTTCATAGGCTTGCTTCACGGCGTCATAGGCAAGACCGGTCACGAGGGCATAACCGACACCTATATGGAGCAACGCCACAGCGCCGATGGAAACCATCTTGCTCGTGCTCATTTCTTGATCAGCATAGGCCATTAAAAAACGACTCTCCCTCCAACTCTCTTCGTGGAGGCTGACAGAACGATTGTCGCTTGGCAACAGTTCCCCAACCCCGAGCCCAGTGGCTTGTGCCAATCCGGGTCCCAGCGCTTCATCTATCGGCATCACCAGATCGACGCAACGAGTTTTGCTCTGCTACCGAATCGCCGTTATCAGCGTAATTTCCTTGCTCTTCCGCGCACGAAATTGGACCAGTCATGACGATCAGATTATCGGCTTTTGCAACCCTCCTGTTAACCATGATGAGCCCGGTTGGTGCCCAGAAAACTGCGACTTTTCAGCAACCTGCCACGCTGGCCTACACCGATGTGGCGGACCTTGCGCTGCCTGCCCCGATCGTTGCCCAGGTCAGGATACGCAAGGCTGAAAGACTGAAGGCAGAGCTGGCCGGCAACGTCGCTCCGTCCAGGCGGAGATACCTGGTTACGGCCGATATTGTTGCCCTGATTCGGGGTCGCGATGGCTTGCCGCCGCGAATCGCCTATGTGATCGATGTTGCGCCTGATGCGCGCGGCAAATGGCCCAAACTCGAAAAATCGCAGATGATCGTCTTCGCCTTGCCGGTTGCCGGGCGCCCGTCGGAGATCCGGCTGGCTGCCCCGGATGCGCAACAGCCAGCAACCCCCGAACTGGTAATGCTGGTCCGAAACCTCCTGACTGACTCGGGACGCGAGTCAGCGCCGCCGCGCGTCCTTGGCGTCGGGGAAGCCTTTCATGTCGCGGGGGTCGTGCCTGGTGAGGGCGAAACCCAGATTTTCCTCAACGCGGCTGACGGCCGCCCGCTTTCGCTCAGCGTCTGGCGCCAGCCCGGTGTTGCGCCGCGCTGGGCGGTTTCGGTCGGGGAAATCGTCGATCAGGGCGCCGAGCCGCCCGCGCGCGACACGTTGCTCTGGTACCGGCTCGCCTGCTCGCTTCCCCCCCGCCTGCCTGGGTCCAGCGTTGAGTCGCTGTCCGATGGCGATGCAGCGGCTGTGGCGGAGGACTATGCCGCCATTATTGCTGGTCTGGGGCCGTGCCGACGGAACCGAGATAGATGAAATCGCGATCGAAGCCTTTGAGCGAGGCTCCACCATCCACGTAGAGCGTCTGGCCGGTCACGGCTTCGGCATTGGCCAGCCATGAAACGGCATCCGCAACTTCTTCCGGTTCGGGCAGCCGCTTGAGCGGCATCATCTCTTCGAGCGCCACCATCTGTGCCGGGCGATAGTCGTCGGTTGGCAGGGTGAGGCCGGGAGCAACGGCATTCACCCGCACCCTTGGCGCAAGCGCGCGGGCGAGGGTCAACGTCGCTGCGGTCAGTGCCTGTTTGGACAGGGTATAGCTCAGCTGGTCACCATTGGGATGACGGACGCGTTGGTCGGTAATGTTGATGACGACGCCCGTCCGGCCGTCTTCGAGGTGCGCAGCCAGACCGGTCGCGAGCAATACCGGGGCAGAAAGGTTGATCGCCAGATGCGCTGCCAGCTCGACATCGACAAGCGTCCCGGCATCGTCATGGGCAAAGCGCGAGGCATTGTTGACAATCAAATCCGGCGCCTGTCCGAAATGCCGGATGATGCGCGGGAGCAGCGTATTGACCGCAGCGCCATCAGCAAGGTTGCAGGCAAAGCCTTGCCACTGGGTGCTGTGAAGTGCGAGGATGGCCGCAAGGTCATGATCGGGTTGGGCGGCTTCGCGGCAATGGAGCGCCAGCGTCCAGCCCTCGCTTGCCAGCCGTGCGGCGATGACGGCCCCCAGCCGCCTGAATCCGCCGGTGACGAGCGCGAGCTTCATGGCCTGTTTCGCACCAGCGTTATGCCAATCGCCTCTCCCGCATCGGCAATGGCGAGCTTGACGATCCGGACCGTCACTTGCCGGACGCGCCTGTCCTGAACGAAAAGGGTCTCGGCGATATGGTCGGCGACTGCTTCTATCAGCACGAAATGTACGCCTTCGGGTAGCGCCAAGGTCATCGCGCGCTTGATGTCCATATAGTTTTTTGAAGCAGAGAGAGGCGCGTCGGGCGCGAAATGCTCCGGGCAGTCGAGTTCGACCGAAACGGAAATGCGCAGCGGCTGCGGCAAGTGCGTTTCTTCCGAATAGATGCCGGTCAGCACCGGAACATCGAGGTCGCGCACTTCAAGCGTCAGTCGGTCTCGTGTTGCAGTCATTCGCCGCCCCATAACGGTAAATATTGACGCTGCAACCAATCCTCGCTTCACTTTTGGCAAAGCCGCGCTATTGGGCCGCGCTCTTATGATTGAAATTGCCCCTTTGAGCCGGGTCGAACCGGCAGATGTCGAAGCGTTGCTCGATGCAGCGTTCGGTGTCGATCGCAGGGCGCGAACGGCCTATCGTATGCGGGACGGGGTGAACGCCGTCGCTGCCTTGAGCTTTGCCGCATTCGATGATGGGCGGCTGGTCGGGACGTTGCAAAGCTGGCCTGTGGCGCTTGAGGATGGGGGCGGCGCGATGACGGCGATGACGCTCGTTGGTCCGGTCGCGGTCCTGCCCGATCTCCAGCGCGGCGGTTTTGGCAAGCTGATGATGGCGGCGCTCATCGAGGCTGCGGCCGAACAGGGGCATGATGCGCTGATAATGATTGGAGATCCCGAATATTATGGCCGCTTCTTCGATTTTACCGCGGATGCAACCGCCAGCTGGGCGCTACCCGGCCCCGTCGAGCGCCACCGCCTGCTGGCGCGGATCAGTCGGCCGGGCGGGGTTCCGGCCAAGGGGCGCATCATTCCCGATCCGGCCTTTGCAACCGCGCGCATAGCCGCATAAAGACCGGGCCATGCCGATGGCCGAACTCCCCAAAGACCTGTCACGCCTCTCGCTGACCGAGATTGCGCGGATCGCCGCCGATCGTAAATTGCCCCCGGTCGAAAGCTGGCATCCCGAACGCACCGGAGACAGCGCAATGCGGATCGCGCGCGACGGGCGCTGGTTCCATGAAGGATCGCCGATCGAGCGCCCCAACATGGTCCGGCTCTTTTCGACAATCCTCAGGCGAGAGCCGGACGGTAGTCATGTTCTTGTCACCCCGGCCGAGAAGCTGTCGATCGAGGTAGAGGATGCGCCGTTCCTTGCGGTAGAGGTCAAGAGCGAAGGGCAGGGCAGGGCTCGACGCCTCGCGTTCCGGCTCAACACCGGGGACATGGTGGTGGCAGGTCCCGAACATCCGCTGCGTTTCGACGAATGCAATGACGAACCCCTGCCAAGCCTCGCAGTGCGAGGCGGGATGATCGCGCGCATTGCCCGTGCGCCCTATTATGAACTCGCCGAACTGGCGCTTGAGGAAGGTGGGGAGCCGCTTGGCCTGTGGAGCGATAGCCAGTTCTTCCCTATGGCCGCCTCATGACACTCGCCAACCGCCTTCGCGCCGCGCTGGAGCGGACGCCGTCGGAAACCTTGGAACTGCTGATCGGCGATGCCCACCATCAGCCGCGCACCGAGCCCGGTATCGATGCCGCGGTGCTGGTAGCAGTGACCGACAGGCCAGAGCCGGGCCTGATCCTGACCAAGCGTCCCGATACGATGCGCAAGCATCCGGGACAGGTGGCCTTTCCCGGCGGGCGGGTCGATGAAGGCGATGCCGACCTCGTCGCGGCGGCGCTGCGCGAGGCGCATGAGGAAATCGCGCTGCCGCCGTCCGCTGCCGAACTGGTCGGCCTCGCTGATCGCTATCACACCATCACCGGCTTCGATGTGACGCCGGTGATCGTCGTCGTCCCACCCGATCTCGATCTCCATCCCAATGCCGACGAGGTCGAGGCGATCTTCGAAGCGCCGCTTTCCTACGTGCTCGATGCTGCCAATCATGCGAAGCGCGCACTCGACTGGCACGGCACGACGCGGCACTATTACGAAATGCACTGGGACGGTTTTCGCATCTGGGGAGCAACAGCAGCGATGCTCGTCAATCTGTCACGGCGGCTGCAATGGGGGCGCTGAAATTGCCCGACCGCGAGGGGCTCAGGCACCTTGCCCGTACCCTTGGAAGCAGGGAAGGCGAGACGCGCCTGGTCGGCGGCGCGGTGCGCGACACGCTGTCGGGGCAGGCCGTCAAGGATATCGACCTGGCGACAAGGCTGGCGCCCGAAGAGGTGCTGGCCCGGCTGGAAAAGGCGCGGATCAAGGCCGTGCCGACCGGCATGGCGCACGGAACGATCACGGCTATCCTCTCCTCCGGTCCGGTTGAGGTGACGACGCTGCGCCGTGACGTTTCGACCGACGGGAGGCGGGCGACGATCGCCTATACCGATGACTGGCGCGAGGATGCGGCGCGACGCGATTTCACGATCAACGCGCTCTATGCCGATCCCGAGACGGGCGAGCTGTTCGACTATTTCGGCGGCGCGGACGATCTGACGGCGGGGCAGGTCCGCTTCATCGGCGAACCGCTCCAGCGGATTGCCGAGGATCATCTGCGGATCCTGCGCTTCTTCCGCTTTCATACCCGCTTCGGGAAGGGGGCGCCGGACCCGGCCTCGTTAGCGGCCTGCGCCGCGCGGGCAAACGACCTGATGGCCTTGTCGCGCGAACGGATTGCCGATGAACTGGTCAAGCTGCTCGCCTTTCCAGATCCGGCGGGGACAGTGCGGCTGATGCTCGCGCACGGCATATTCGCGCCGGTCCTGCCGGAGATCGTCTCGGCTGACGGGCTTACGGCGCTGATTGCGCTGGAAGATGCACCCGATCCCGTCCGTCGTCTGGCGAGCCTGCTCCCCGCCGATCGCGACAGGGCGGGCGCGGTTGCGAAGCGCCTCAAGCTTTCCAAGCTTGCCACCAAACGCCTCGTGCTGGCGGCGGGGCGCGAACCGGCCGATGTCGAAAACCCGCGCGCGCTCGCCTACCGCGTCGGGCTGGAAGGCGCGGTGGACCGGCTGATGCTCGGCGGCCGAGCGGCGGCGCTTGCTGAACTGGATGGCTGGACGGTCCCGACCTTCCCGCTCTCGGGCGGGGCGATCGTCGCGCGCGGGATCAAGGCCGGGCCGGAAGTGGCGCGCCTGCTCCAGGCCACCGAGGCGCAATGGGTCGCCGAAGGCTTCCCCGATGCGGCCCGCGCTGAGAGCATTGCGGATGAAGTCGTGCGGGCGGCGCAGTAACAGCACGGTCTTGCATGGTCCTCCGGCTTGTGCTTTTTCGCCTTCGACACTTGGGGGAGAATGACACATGATCGGCAAGACTTGGGGTGCGGCGGCTATAGTCGCTTTTTTTCTGGGCGCCTCGCCCGCGCTGGCGCAGGAAGCGGCAACGCCCGCCACGGAACCTCAAGCACCGACAGCCGTTGTGGAACCGGCTACAGCCGCCCCAGCCGCGCAATGCGAACTCCATGTCTGGCCAACGGAGAATTACCTTGGCATCAACATGGGGCTCCTCTCCGGCTTCGGCATTGTCGGCGCGGTTGCGGACATAGAGGCGCACAAGGGGCGGGTGAAAACCGTCAAGGACCTGATGCGCGACTATCTGGGCCCCGATGTCCAGATGGCCGAACTGAACCGGCTCGGCATCGAAAAGACGCTGAAGCTCAGCGGCTACGCGATCGTCGTGGAACAGCCGACGCCCTTCAACGAAGACCTGAAGAACAACCCCGAACTGAAGGCGAGCGTCAAAGCGATGAACGCGCGGATCAAGGCGGGCAAGCGCCTCTCCGATTCGGTGCATCCCTGCTATGCCGAGCTGATCACGACGCACATCTTCTACCACAAGGCGATGATGTATGGCTCCAACCTGTTCACCGGCTGGATCTACCGCGAATTCGGCGACAAGCCGATCGCAACAAAGACCTCGACCGGCCAGGTGAAGAACCCGCTCGAGGTCTTCCCGCCCAAGGCCGAAGACGGGATCGAGGCAGCCAAGACCGAACTGCGCGACGCCTATTCGCGGGATTTCGTGGAGTATGTGGCGAAGAAGGTGGCACCCTAGGCACCCCGCCTTCAGGCCGCCTTGCGCCCCTTTAACGGGATGACGAGCCGGGCGCGTTCGAACCAGGCATCGTCGAGCTCGGGCGCGGCATCGGGGTTGCTGGCGATCTGGGCGCGGATATCGTCGTCGGTCATCGCGTCGAACGCGGCTAGTCGTTCGGGCGTCATCCACGCACGCGCCGCAGCGAGGCGCTCAGGGGTGACTTTGACGATATTTGGCGATTTCTTTTTCATTGGCTTTCCTGAAGCTGGTCAATCGGCGACGTCCTTGTCCGGGTCAAGCTCAATCACGTCACAAGCTCGATGCTGCTCCTCCTGATACACGGGACGGCAGGAAACGGACGCTTGCCCAATCCCTACTTCGTCATCCCGGCGCAGGCCGGGACCCAGACGGGCCCGATGCTGCCGGAAGAGTTTGTTTTTGGGGGACTGGGCCCCGGCCTGCGCCGGGATGACGGGAGATGTTCAGTCGAGCAGGCGCGCGGGCGGGACGGCGAAGACGGTGGCGAGTTTCTCGAGGACGCCGATGCTGGGATTGCGCCTGGCCCGCTCAAGATCGCTCAGATAGACCTTGGACATTCCGGCTTCGAAGGCGACATACTCCTGCGTCCACTGTCTTTCGGCGCGAAGCATCCGCAAGTTTCGCGCGAGCCGGTTACTGATGTCCATGCCGCGATAGCGCCCCGGAACGGACCGCAATGCGATCACTGATCGGAAGCTATTGACAAACAATCGTTGAATAATGATAAACATTAGTCATGACGAATATGACGCCCTGCCGCATCATCGGCGTAAAGCTGATCACAATGGACGACCATGAACTGGAGCCCGCCGCCGATGTCGAGTGGAGCCTCGACATCTGGCGCGCTGACGGTTTCGAAACCAAGTGGGATCGCGTCATCGGCCCGGGCACTCTGATCCCGCCGGATGACATGGATTTCAGGCGGGCGGGGTAGCGCATCGCTCGCTCTCTTTACATCTCCGTGCAGCGCCGCTATCGGCGGCGACCCAAATTTGATCGAGGTGCATGATGTTTTACAGACTCATCCTGACGCCTCCGCCCTCGGAGTAACGGGGCGGACGGCTCCGTGAAGCGCAACCGCCCCGCCGGCTGCATTCCCACATCCTGTTGATCGCGCACCGCCGGGCCCAGCCTTGCGGTGGCCGAGGCTATTGTCATGTATCTCCGTTTCGTATCGCCGATCGGTGCNNCATTTCTCGTGCGGTTCGCGCTGAAGTCGATTGGTTCAACGCAAACCTGCCGGCGCCGAAGGGTCGGCACTTCCTGGTGAAGTCCTGCAAGCGCTGGTATTCCGAGGGTATCTGCTGGTTCCGCGATGATGCGCGGGAAATGATCGCGCACGCCAATGTGCTGGCCGGTCTGCTGGATGAATGCGGCCTTGCAATCGTGCGGCTGCATACGCGTCATCCGGGG
>CXWL01101455.1_pt1 | contig 39499 bp, 38 predicted proteins | sample 590931 | NCBI WGS metagenome assembly CXWL01 (sample SAMEA3498368, study PRJEB10139) | groundwater metagenome | biome: water well; material: biofilm material | place: Germany | collected 2015-04-27 | reverse complement strand
GCTGCAGGTCGGCGTGCAGATGGCCAGCCGCACCACCGCGCTGAACGAACTCGAATACTCCGAGCTGGTAACGCGCCTGCGCGTGGTGGCCGACGAAATCGGCGCCGAGCCGGAAGTGCCGGACATGATCGAAGTGATGGGCGAATCGAAAACGCTGCACCGTTTCGTGGCCGGCCACGACGCGCAGCTGGGGGTGAACCTGATGTCGAACGGCGCGCCATGGGCCATCTCGACCCTGATCGGCGCGCTCGAGAAGCAGGGCTTCGATGTGCGTCCGGACGGGCGCTACGCCATGCCTGACGGCGACGGCGGCGTGCTGTTTACGCTGACCACCAACGTCACGCTGGGCGCCGATACCACCTCGCACCTGACCCTGCTGCTCGACGTGCCTGTCGTCGCTCCGGCGCGCGACGGCTTCGGCAGCATGGTGGCCTGCGCGCGCACCCTGGTGGCGCGGCTCGATGCAACCATCGTCGACGACAGCAACCAGCCGCTGATGGACGAGGCGCTGGCCGAGATCAACGGCCAGGTGCTCGAGTTCTACCAGGAGATGGAAGCGGCCGACATCCCGGCCGGCTCGACCCGCGCCCTGCGCCTGTTCAGCTGAGGGACCGCGTTACCGTGACAACCGTACCCGAATTGCGCGACCGCATGGCGTGGCTGACCGTCGAACTGAATCGGCACATCTACGCCTACCATGTGCTCGACGCCCCCACCATTCCGGACGCCGAATACGACCGCATGTTCCGTGAACTGCAGGAGCTGGAAGCGGCGCATCCGGAAGCGGTGTCGCAGGATTCGCCGACCTTCCGCATCGGCGCCGCGCCGATCCCCGAATTCAAGCAGGTCACCCACACGGTGCCGATGCTGTCGCTCAATAACGCCTTCTCGCCGGAAGACGTCGAGAACTTCGACCGGGGCGTGCGCAAAGGCCTCGGCGCCGAACAGGTCGGCTACGCCGGCGAACTCAAATTCGACGGCCTGGCGATCAGCCTGCGCTACGAGAACGGCGTGTTCATGCAGGCCGCCACGCGCGGCGACGGCGCCACCGGCGAAGACGTCACCGTCAACATTCGCACGGTGCGCGCGATTCCGCTGCGCCTGCACGGCGAGGCCATCCCGAGCGTGCTCGAAGTGCGCGGCGAGGTGCTGATGTACAAGGCCGATTTCGCCAAGCTGAATGCGCGCCAGCGCGACGCCGGGCAGAAGGAATTCGCCAACCCGCGCAATGCGGCGGCCGGCAGCCTGCGCCAGCTCGATTCGCGCATCACCGCCGCGCGCAAGCTGCGCTTTTTCAGTTATGGCATCGGCGCGCTGGAAGGCGCCGAGATGCCCGAATCGCATTCGGGGCTGCTCGACTGGCTGGACAAGCTCGGCCTGCCGGTATCGAAGGAGCGCGCAGTGGTGGCCGGTGCGGCCGGCATGCTCGAGTATTTCGACGACATCGGCAAGCGCCGCGCCGGCCTGGCCTATGAGATCGACGGCGTGGTCTTCAAGGTCGACCGGCTGGAAGACCAGCGCAAGCTTGGCTTCGTTTCGCGCGCGCCGCGCTTCGCGATGGCCCACAAGTTCCCGGCCGAGGAAGCGCTGACCCAGGTGCTGGACATCGAAGTGCAGGTCGGGCGCACCGGCGCCATCACCCCGGTCGCGCGCCTGGCGCCGGTGTTCGTCGGCGGCGTGACGGTCGAGAATGCGACCTTGCACAACGAAGGCGAAGTGCGCCGCAAGGACATCCGGATCGGCGACACCGTGATCGTGCGGCGCGCCGGCGACGTGATCCCCGAAGTGGTCGGCTTCGTGCCGGAACGCCGTCCGCGGGACGCGCGCGAGTTCGTGATGCCGGCCAATTGTCCGGTATGCGGCTCGCCCGTGGTGCGCCTCGAGGACGAAGCGGTGGCGCGCTGTTCCGGCGGCTGGACCCATTGCAGCGCCCAGAAGAAGGGCGGCCTGATGCACTTCGTGTCGCGCCGCGCGATCGACGTCGAGGGACTGGGCGACCAGCTGATCGAACAATTGGTCGACAAGCAGGTGATCCACACCGCCGCCGACCTGTACACGCTCGACCAGGAAAAACTCTGCTCGCTCGACCGGATGGCGACCAGGTCGGCGCAGAACGTGCTCGCCGCGCTGGAAAAATCGAAGGACACCACGCTGGCGCGCTTCATCTACGCGCTCGGCATCCGCAATGTCGGCGAATCGACCGCCAAGGCGCTGGCCAAGCACTTCGGCAACCTCGACGCGCTGCTGCACGCGGCCGCCTGGGAAGGCGGCCTGCAATTGCTGGAAGTGGCCGACGTCGGCCCGGTGGTGGCGCGCTCGATCGCCGAGTTCCTGACCGATCCGCAGAACGCCCGGCTGGTGGCGCAACTGCGCGCGCACCTGCGCTGGAAAGAAGGCGCGCACGTGATGAAGTCCACCGGCGCGCTGGCTGGCAAGACCTTGGTGCTGACCGGGACGCTGCCGACCCTGGGCCGCGACGAAGCGGGCGCCATGATCGAGGCGGCCGGCGGCAAGGTGTCCGGTTCGGTGTCGAAGAAAACCTCGTACGTGGTGGCCGGCGCGGACGCCGGCAGCAAGCTGGCAAAGGCGCAGGAACTGGGAATCGCCATCCTCGACGAACACGGGCTGCAGGAACTGCTCGCAGCATCGTCATCAACGGAAGCCGGACAATGAAGAAAATAACCAAGGCGGTTTTCCCGGTGGCGGGGCTGGGCAGCCGCTTCCTGCCTGCGACCAAGGCGCAGCCGAAGGAGATGCTGCCGATCGTCGACAAGCCGCTGATCCAGTACGCGGTCGAGGAGGCGGTGGCGGCCGGCATCAACGAGATGATCTTCATCACCGGCCGCAACAAGCGCGCCATCGAGGACCATTTCGACAAGGCCTACGAACTCGAAAGCGAACTGGAAGCGGCCGGCAAGAGCGAGCTGCTGGAGTTCGTGCGCAACGTGATCCCGAAGAACATCACCTGCATCTACATCCGCCAGTCGGCGCCGCTCGGCCTTGGCCATGCGGTGCTGTGCGCGCGTCCGGTAGTGGGCAACGAACCGTTCGCGGTGCTGCTTGCCGACGACTTCATGGACACCGCACCGGGCCAGAAACCGGTGCTGGCCCAGATGACGGACCTGTACAGCTACGAAAAATGCAGCATCCTCGCGGTGCAGGACGTGCCGCGCGCGAACACGCGCCAGTACGGCATTGTCAGCGCCTCCCCTTACCGGCCGGGCGTGGAGCTGGTGTCGGGCATTGTCGAGAAGCCGCAACCGGCGGACGCGCCGTCGACCCTGGCGGTGGTCGGCCGCTACGTGCTGTCGGCGAAAATTTTCGGCTACCTTGAACGCCTCGGCACCGGCGCCGGCGGCGAGATCCAGCTGACCGACGGGATTGCCGCGCTGATGGCGTCCGAACGGGTGCTGGCCTACCGTTATTCCGGACAGCGGTATGATTGCGGTTCGAAGCTCGGCTACCTGCAGGCGATGACGGCGATGGGCCTGAAGCATCCCGAAACGGCCGAAGGCTACCGCGCGTTCCTCGAACAGATGCATAAGGAGCAAGAGGCAAAATGACTGTACGTGAAATCCTGAAAATGGGCGATCCGCGCCTGCTGCGCGTGGCCGAGCCGGTGCGCGAATTCGGCACGCCGGAGATGGATGCGCTGATTGCCGACATGTTCGACACCATGCATGCTGCGAACGGCGCCGGGCTGGCCGCGCCGCAGATCGGCGTCAACCTGCAGCTGGTGATCTACGGCTTCAAGGAAAACCAGCGCTACCCGGAAGCGCCGCCGGTGCCGGAGACGGTGCTGATCAATCCCGTGCTGACGCCTTTGTCGGACGAGATGGACGAGCAGTTCGAGGGCTGCCTGTCGGTGCCCGGCCTGCGCGGCGTGGTGGCGCGTTACACCAGGCTGCGTTACGAGGGCGTCGACCAGTTCGGCAAGCCGATCGTGCGCGACGCCGAAGCCTTTCACGCCCGCGTGGTGCAGCACGAAGTGGACCACCTGCTCGGCATCCTGTATCCGATGCGGATCACCGATTTTTCGCAATTCGGCTACACCAGCGTGATGTTCCCGGACCAGGACCCGGACGACGACGAATGAGCGGGGCGCCGATGATGGCGCTGGCGCTGGCGGCATTTTGTCCGCTGGCGCAAGGGGCCGACTGGTTCGCCAGGATCGAGCCGGCGCCGGCGCGCGAGCTGTGGATCGCCAGCGGTTTCGCGACCGCCCACTTCGACAGCGACAAGAACCTGAACGGCCGCAACACCGGCATTGGGGCGGAGTACCGCTTCCGGGGCGATGCGGCGCTGACGGCGGGGAGCTTCCACAACAGCGACGGGGAATATTCGAATTATGCCGGCGCGCTGTGGCAGCCGTTCGCCATCGGGCCGGTGAGGCTGGGCGCGGTGATCGCCGGTTTCAACGGCTATCCGCACATGCGCGACGGCGGCTGGTTCCCGGCCATCATCCCGGTCGCCACCATCGAGTACAAGCGCTTCGGCGTCAACCTCGGGTTTGTGCCGTCGTTGAAGGACCGGCTGTATGGCGGGGTGTCGGTGCAGCTCAAGTTCAAACTGCTGGAATAGCCTGCGACGCCGCTATTTGCAGACCCGCATCCCCGACGGCGCCGCCGCGCGCGACTGCCTGCACAACTCCAGCCAGAAGCGCGCCGTAAACGCCGGATGCTCTTGCGCAAACCGCTTGCTCACCGGCGCATACCGGTTGGTCACCTGCGCCGGCGGCAGCAGCTTGCGCACCGCCAGCGCATCCGCGCCGACCAGGTAGGGTCCCAGCACGACGTCCGGCTCGAGGATCACATCGATCCTGCCCGCGACCAGCTTGCGCAAATCGAGCTGCGGCGTCGGCGCAATTTCGATGTCCCACCCGTACGAGCGCGCGATCCGCGCGGACGAAGCGCCGCCGGTCGAGCTGCCGACCAGCGGCCTGGCGCTGCGCAGCGTCTTGCCGTCCCATTGCACGCTCTGGTCGTCGGCCCGCACGTACAGCGACACCGTGTCGGACATCACCGCCAGGTCCTGGTTGGCGCCGCCGTCCTTTATCGGAAACACCATATGGTCGTCCGGATTGTCGCTGAATGCGAAGCCGGGCAGGACATCGAGCAGCCCCAGTTCCAGCTCCTTCACCTGGCGGTTCGGCGGGCGCCGCTTGATCACGACGCGCGGCTTGCAGCCGGCCAGCTTGAGCGCATTGCGGGTCCACTCGACCAGCAGCCCGGGCGGGCTTTCGACCTTGTCGGTGCCCAGCACATACGGCGCGATCTCGAAGTTCGGCAGGCTGACCCGCACTTCGGCCGGGCAGCGCTCCGCCGCGGCGCCGTAGCACATCAACAAGCCGGCGCCGAGCGCCGCGAGCCGCTTCATCGCATCCTCAGAACTGCTCTTCGGGACGCAGGTAGCGCCACTGGCCGACCGGCAGGTCGCCCAGCTTGACCTTGCCGACCCGGACCCGCTTCAGGCCGATCACCTTCAGGCCCACCATGTCGCACATGCGGCGGATCTGGCGCTTCTTGCCCTCGCGCAGCGTGAAGCTGAGCTGGTCCTCGTTCTGCCAGCGCACCTTGGCCGGCAGCAGCTGCTTGCCATCCATCCAAAGCCCGAAACAGAGTTTCTTCAGGTCCGAATCGGGCAGCGTGCCCGGCTTCGAATACTGCACCCGCACCAGGTATTCCTTTTCGATCACCGTGTCCTGGCCGATCAGCGTCTTGGCCACGCGTCCGTCCTGGGTCAGGATCAGCAGGCCCACCGAATCGATGTCGAGCCGGCCGGCCGGCACCAGCGAACGCAATTGGGTCGGGTGGAACTGCTCCGGCGAGGGATCGTCGGGCCAGCGGTTCTCGGCCTTGATCAGCGCAACGGCCGGGGTGTAGCCGTCTTCGGCCTGGCCGCTGACGTAGCCCATCGGCTTGTTGATCAGGATCGTGACGCGCTTGGACTGCTCGGCGGCGGCCTGGCGTTCGACCGTGACCTTCTGGTCCGGCGTGACCTTGCTGCCCAGTTCGGACACCACCTGGCCGTCGACCCGCACCCAGCCGCGGGCGATCCATTCATCGGCTTCGCGGCGCGAGCACAGCCCGAGTTCGGACATGCGTTTGGAGAGGCGTAACAATTCAGTCATTGGTTCAGGATCTTTACTTAAACTTTTAAGGCGTCCAGCAAGTCGGTCTCGAGCTGGATCTGGTTGCGTGAACTGGAAAGCACCGCGCCGTCGACCAGGAACACGTCCTCGACGCGCTCGCCCAGGGTCATGATCTTGGCGGTGTGCAGGTTGATGCGGTAGCGCGTGAGCACGTTGGCGATCGAGTACAGCAGGCCGGTGCGGTCGTTGGCCGAAATCGACAGCAGGTAGTACTGGCCGCGCTCGTCGGGCCGCAGGTCCACCGTCGGGGTGATCGGGAAGGTGCGCGACATGCGCGACAAGCGCCCGCGCGTCGGCGCCGGCAGCGGCCCCGGGGAGGTCAGCAGTTCGCAGATCTCGTGCTCGATCAGGCTGATGATGTCGCGGTAGCTCTTGGCGAAATTCTGCTCGGTGACCAGGAAGGTGTCGAGCGCATAGCCGTGCCGCGTGGTGTGGATCTTGGCGTCGAGGATGCTGAAGTTCTTGCGGTCGAAGTAGCTGCAGATGCGCGCGAACAGGTCCGGCTGGTCCTTGATGTACACCGCCACCTGCAGTCCCTCGCCGATCGGCGCCAGGCGGCACTTGACCACCGGCTTGGGCGCATCGAGCCGGTCGTACAGCGAGCGCGTCTGCCAGGCGATGTCGGCGGCGTCGTGGCGCAGGAACCAGGCCACGTCGAGCTGGTTCCACAATGCTTCGTGCGCCTTGTCCGGCAAGCCGGCCAGGCGCAGCATGGCGCGCGCTTCGTCCTGGCGGTTTTTCAGTTCGCGGTCGGCCGAATGCGGCTCGCCGCCCAGCACCCGCAGCGTCACGCGGTACAGGTCTTCGAGCAGCTTGGCCTTCCACGCATTCCACACCTTCGGGCTGGTGCCGCGGATGTCGGCCACCGTCAGCAGGTACAGCGCGGTCAGGTGGCGCTCGTCGCCGACCAGGGCGGCAAAGGCCTGGACCACGTCGGGGTCGGACAGGTCCTGCTTCTGCGCCACCTGGGACATGGTCAGGTGCTGCTCGACCAGGAACACCACCAGTTCGGTGTCCTCGATCGTGATGCCGTGGTCCTGGCAGAACTGGCGGGCGTCGGCCGTGCCCAGTTTCGAATGGTCGCCGCCGCGCCCCTTGGCGATGTCGTGGAACAGCGCCGCCACGTACAGCAGCCAGGCGTTGTGGAAGTTGGCGATCAGCTGGCTGCAGAACGGGTATTCGTGCGCATGCTCGCTCATCGTGAAGCGGCGCATGTTACGCACCACCATCATGATGTGCTGGTCCACCGTGTAGACGTGGAACAGGTCGTGCTGCATCTGGCCGACGATGTGGCGGAAGGCCGGCAGGTAGCGCCCCAGGATGCTCATGTCGTTCATGCGGCGCAGCGCATGCACCAGCCCGACCGGCGCCTGCAGGATGCGCAGGAACAGCGCCTTGTTGACCGGGGCGGCGCGGAACGCCGCGTCGATCTTCTGGCGCGCGTGCCACAGCGCGCGGGTGGTGCGCGCGGTCATGCCCTTGATCTCGGGGCGCTCGGTCATCACCACGAAAATTTCGAGCATCGTCGACGGCGCCGTTTCGAACGTGTCGTCGGCGCGGATGTCGATGAAGCCGTTGACTTCGTTGAAATGGGCGTCGATCGCCACTTCCTCGGCCGGCTGCGGGAACAGCTGCGCCTCGATGTTTTGCAGCAGGATGGTATTGAGCTGGGTGACCGTCTTGGCGGCCCAGTAATAGCGCTGCATCAGGTATTCGCTGGCGCGCCGCGCGTGCAGGCCCTCGCCGGTGGTCTTCAGCCCGAACGATTCGGCGATCGCGCCCTGGACGTCGAACACCAGGCGGTCTTCACGGCGGCCGGTGTGCAGGTGCAGGCGCACCCGGATGTCCTTGAACGCGCGTTCTTTTTCCATCAGCGCGCGCGCCTCGGTCTGGGTGATCAGGCCGCGCGCGGCCAGCTGGCCCCAGGAATTGGCCAGGCCGGCGGCCTTGGCCACCCACAGGATCACCTGCAGGTCGCGCAGCCCACCCGGGCTTTCCTTGCAGTTCGGCTCGAGCGAGAACGCGGTGTCTTCGTACTTGGCGTGGCGCAGCCGCATCTCGGCGGTCTTGGCCTGGAAAAAAGCCTGCGGGTCGAGTTCGGCCTGGTAGCGCCGCTGCAGCCGCGCGAACAGCTCGGCGTCGCCGCTCACCAGGCGCGCTTCCAGCAGGCTGGTTTGCACCGTGATGTCGGCGCGCGACTCGGTCATGCATTCGTCGATGGTGCGGATGCTGCTGCCGATCTCGAGGCCGAGGTCCCACAGCAGCTGCACCAGCGTTTCCAGCCTGGCGCGGGCGATCGCGTCGGCCGGTTCGGCCAGCAGGATCAGCAGGTCGACGTCGGAGTAGGGGAACAGTTCGCCGCGGCCGTAGCCGCCCACGCCCACCAGCGCGCTGTCGGCCGGCAGGCCGGCCTCGAGCCAGGCTTCGGAAAGCACCGCGTCGACGCTCTGGCGCAGCCCGCGCAGCAGCTTCTCGGGCTTGCCGTCCTCGCGGAAGGCGGCGATCAGCAGCTGGCGATCGGCCTTCAGCTGCTGCTTGAGCCGGTCGCGCGTGTGGGCTTGCTGGGCTGCGGCCGGCATGGCTTACGCCGCTGTCGCGGGCGCCTGCTTCTGGATGATCGCCGGCGGCGGCGGGGTGCCGGCCGAACTGGTCAGGATTTCGTAGCCGCTCTCGGTCACCAGCACCGTGTGTTCCCATTGCGCCGACAGGCTGCGGTCCTTGGTTTTGATGGTCCAGCCGTCGCCCATTTCGCGAATCTCGCGGCGCCCGGCGTTGATCATCGGCTCGATCGTGAAGATCATGCCCGCTTCCAGCTTTTCCAGCGTGCCCGGGCGGCCGTAGTGCAGCACCTGCGGCTCTTCGTGGAACACGGTGCCGATGCCGTGGCCGCAGAATTCGCGCACCACGCTGTAGCCGTTTTTCTCGGCGTGCTGCTGGATCACATGGCCGATGTCGCCCAGGTGCGCGCCCGGCCTGACCTTCGAAATGCCCAGCCACATGCATTCGTAGGTCACTTCCGACAGGCGCTTGGCCAGGATCGACGGCTCGCCGATGAAGAACATGCGGCTGTTGTCGCCGTGGAAACCATCCTTGATGACGGTGATGTCCAGGTTGACCACGTCGCCGTGCTTGAGCACCTTGTCGCCCGGGATGCCGTGGCAGATGACGTCGTTGACCGAGGTGCAGATCGCTTTCGGATAGGGCGTGTAGCCGGGCGGGCAGTAGTTCAGCGGCGCCGGGATGCTGCCTTGCACGTCGACCATGTATTCATGGCAAAGACGGTCCAGCTCGCCGGTGGTGACGCCGGCCTTGACGAACGGGGTGATGTAGTCGAGCACTTCGGAACCGAGCCGGCCGGCGATGCGCATGCCGGCGATTTGTTCGGGGGTCTTGATGGAGATGGAGGACATAATGGGTCGCAATCGGCAATAAACGGTAAGAATGGGTAGCAGCGGGCAATTGAATCGGCAGCCCGGGCAAATATATGCCCACATTATAAGGGAAGCGCGGACGGGGCGTGAAAGGGCCTGCCCCGCGGGTCGGGCCCGGGGGCGTCGGCAGCGGCATCGCAATGGGAGCGCTGGCGTTTCACTTGAAATAATGCCCGAAACGGGTTAGAATCTCGGGTTGCTTGATTTGGTTTTCAGGCGATGATGTAAAAGTAGTCGTAAATTAATGTTAAATCGCGAGTCCGGTCGCAAAGGGTGCCTGAATGGTNNTGCTGTACCGATTAAGCTAACTCAGCATAGGCTCCCGCCTGCGCGGGAGCGACGGTGTTTGGGTTTGGTGGGCGGGGTTTCACTTGAAATAATGCCCGAATCCGGTTAGAATCTCGGGTTGCTTGATTTGGTTTTCGAGCGACGTTGTAGAAAAAGTAGCAAATTACTGTAAATCGCGAGTCCGGTCGCAAAGGGTGCCTGAATGGTGACTGACCGGATTCCAGACCCCAACCCTGGAGAATTAAATGTCTGTAACAATGCGTGAAATGCTGGAAGCCGGTGTCCACTTCGGTCACCAAACCCGTTTTTGGAACCCAAAGATGGCTCCGTTCATCTTCGGCCATCGCAACAAGATCCATATCATCAACTTGGAAAAGACGATGGGCATGTATCAGGAAGCGATGAAAACCATCAAGCAAGTCGCAGCTTCGCGCGGCACCATCCTGATGGTCGGCACCAAGCGCCAGGCGCGCGACATCATCGCCGCTGAAGCCCAGCGCGCAGGCGTGCCGTTCGTCGACCAGCGCTGGCTCGGCGGCATGCTGACCAACTTCAAGACCATCAAGACCTCGATCAAGCGCCTGAAGGACATGGAAGCCCAGGTCGAAGACGGTTCGGTCGAGAAGCTGTCGAAAAAAGAAGGCCTGATGTTCGAACGCGAAATGATCAAGCTGCAGAAGTCGATCGGCGGCATCAAGGACATGGGCGGCGTTCCTGACGCAATCTTCGTCGTCGACGTCGGCTACCACAAGGGCGCGATCACCGAAGCCGGCAAGCTGGGCATCCCGGTCATCGGCATCGTCGATACCAACCACTCGCCGGAAGGCGTGACCCACGTCATTCCGGGCAACGACGACTCGTCCAAGGCGATCATGCTGTACGCCCGCGGCGTCGCAGATGCGATCCTGGAAGGCCGCGCCAGCGCGACCAACGAAGTAGCCGACATGGTCAAGCAGTCGAGCGGCGACGAATTCGTCGAAGTTTCCGAGCAGGCATAATGTAGCGGCAGGGGAGCCCCTGCCGCATCATCAAAAAGGGTGGCATCGAGCTCACCCTTTTTTTTAAGCAGAATACGGTTTTTAGCAGCGGCGCCCGCTTGCGGCGCGTCCCCCACCCGGATTGAACATTTAGGAGAAACACATGGCAGCGATTACAGCAGCGATGGTAGGCGAACTGCGCGGCAAGACCGACGCACCGATGATGGAATGCAAGAAAGCACTGACCGAAGCCGACGGCGACATGGGCCGTGCGGAAGAGATCCTGCGTGTCAAGCTGGGCGGCAAGGCCTCCAAGGCTTCGTCCCGTATCACCGCTGAAGGCGTGGTCGTTTCGTACATCGCCGGCGGCGTTGGCGCGCTGCTCGAAATCAACAGCGAAACCGACTTCGTGGCCAAGAACGACGACTTCCTCGCGCTGGCAAACAACGCCGCGCGCCTGGTCGCCGAAAACAACCCGGCCGACGTCGCCGCCCTGCTGGCCCTGCCGCTCGACGGCAAGACCCTGGACGAAGTTCGTGCCGCTCTGATCGGCAAAATCGGCGAGAATATGTCGATCCGCCGCTTCCAGCGTTTCGAAACCACCGCCAAGCTCGCTTCCTACCTGCACGGTACCCGGATCGGCGTGATGGTCGAATTCGACGGCGCCGACGAGCAAGTCGGCAAGGACGTCGCGATGCACATCGCCGCGATGAAGCCGGTGTCGCTGTCGGCCGACCAGGTTCCTGCCGAGCTGATCGAGAAAGAGCGTTCGGTCGCGGCCCTGAAAGCACAGGAAGACGCGGACCAGGCCGCCGCCGCCGGCAAGCCGGCCCAGTCGCCGGAAATCCTGGCCAAGCGCCTCGAAGGATCGGTACAGAAGTACCTGAAAGAAGTATCCTTGCTGAACCAGGCGTTCGTCAAGAACGACAAGCAGTCGATCGAGCAGATGCTCAAGGCGAACAACACGACCGTGAAAGCGTTCACGATGTATGTGGTGGGCGAAGGGATCGAGAAGAAGCAGGACGACTTTGCCGCTGAAGTAGCGGCGCAGATGGCTGCCTCGAAGCAGTAAGTTGCAAAGCGGGCCGGAAGGCCCGTTTTTTTAACTGCAGCAATAGTCATTACTCCACCGTCCCCGCGCGGGACGCTGAGACTGCCGGACGGCCCGCCAGGCCGTCCGCTCCAGTCAGCACCGAATAACCGTCACTCCAGGAGCCTCTACATGACCAAACCAGCCTACAAACGCGTACTTCTCAAATTGTCTGGCGAAGCACTGATGGGGGATGATCCGTATGGTATCAATCGCGCCACCATCGAGCGCATGGTGGCCGACGTGGCGGAAGTGGCGAAGGCGGGCGTCGAACTGGCCGTGGTGATCGGCGGCGGCAACATCTTCCGCGGCGTCGCCCCCGGCGCGCAAGGCATGGACCGCGCCACCGCCGACTACATGGGCATGCTGGCCACCGTGATGAACGCGCTGGCCCTGGCCGACGCGATGCGCCATGTCGGCATCGTCGCGCGCGTGATGTCGGCCATCGGCATCGAGCAGGTGGTCGAGCCGTACGTGCGCCCGAAGGCGCTGCAGTACCTGGAAGAAGGCAAGGTCGTGGTGTTCGCCGCCGGCACCGGCAACCCGTTCTTCACCACCGACACCGCGGCGGCCCTGCGCGGCTCCGAGATCAGCGCCGAGATTGTTCTCAAGGCAACCAAGGTCGATGGCGTGTATACTGCCGACCCGAAGAAGGACCCGAACGCCACCCGCTACGAATCGATCACCTTCGACGAGGCGATCTCGAAGCACCTGCAGGTGATGGACGCGACCGCGTTCGCGCTGTGCCGCGACCAGAAGCTGCCGATCAAGGTGTTTTCCATCGTCAAGCCGGGCGCGCTGATGCGCGTCATCATGGGCGAAGATGAAGGAACCCTGGTTCACGTGTAGAATTAAGCAATATTACTTAGCAATAATTTCAAAAAAGCACAGGAGAGCAGCATGACCATCGCTGACATCAAGAAAAACGCGCAAGAGCGCATGAGCAAATCCATCGAAACCCTGAGGGCCGACCTGGCCAAGGTGCGCACCGGCCGCGCCCACACCGGCATCCTCGACCATATCATGGTCGAGTACTACGGTTCGCCGACCGCGCTGACCCAGGTCGCCAACGTCACCCTGATCGACGCCCGCACAATCGGCGTGGCGCCGTTCGAAAAGAAGATGGCGGCCGCGATCGAGCGGGCGATCCGCGATTCCGACCTCGGCCTGAACCCGTCGTCGCAGGGCGACCAGATCCGCGTGCCGACCCCGATGCTGACCGAAGAACGGCGCAAGGAAATGGTCAAGCTGGTCAAGAACGAGGCGGAAGACGCAAAAATCGCGATCCGCAACATCCGGCGCGACGCCAACGAGCAGGTCAAGAAGCTGGTCAAGGACAAGCTGGCGTCGGAAGACGACGAGCGCCGTTCGACCGACGAGATCCAGAAGCTGACCGACAAGTTCGTCTCCGACGTCGACCGCATGGTCGTCGACAAGGAAAAAGAAGTGCTGACGGTATAGTGCCAATTACAGTCTGGATTTATGATCTATAAGAGTTCGACGACAGCAGTACCCGAAGTTGCCAAGGTGCCGCGCCACGTCGCCATCATCATGGACGGCAACGGCCGCTGGGCCACCAAGCGCCTGTTGCCGCGCGTGGCCGGCCACGTCAAGGGCGTCGAGGCGGTGCGCGGCTGCGTCGAAGCGTGCGTCGAACGGGGCATCGAATACCTGACCCTGTTCGCGTTTTCCTCGGAAAACTGGCGCCGCCCGGAAGAAGAGGTGTCGCTGCTGATGCGCCTGTTCGTCACCGCGCTCGAGCGCGAGGTGTCGAAGATGCACGCCAACAGCATCCGCCTGAAGGTGGTGGGCGACCTGTCGCGCTTCGACGCCAAGCTGCGCGACATGATCGCCAATGCCGAGCGGCGCACCGCCAACAACGCGCGCCTGACCCTGACCATCTGCGCCAACTACGGCGGGCGCTGGGACATCATGCAGGCCACCGGCAAGATGATCGCGGCCAATCCGGGCGTGACCGAGTTCGCCGAGGAGCAGTTGTCGGCGCACCTGGCGATGGCCTACGCGCCGGAACCGGACCTGTTCATCCGCACCGGCGGGGAAGAGCGCATTTCGAACTTCCTGCTGTGGCAGCTGGCCTATTCCGAGCTGTATTTCACCGACACGTTCTGGCCGGATTTCTCGATCGAGTCGCTGGACACGGCGATCGCCTCCTATCAAAGCCGCGAGCGGCGCTTCGGCCGCACCGGCGACCAACTGGCCGAAAAGAAGAACTGATGCTGAAAACCCGGATCATCACGGCGCTCGCGCTACTGGCGGTACTGCTGCCGGTGCTGTACTTCGCCAACCCGCTCGCGTTCGCCGTGATGGTCACGCTGTTCTTCGGCGCCGCGATCTGGGAGGGTTACCGCCTGTTCAACCCGGACTCGAAGCAGGCGCTGGTCATCAGCCTGTTCTGGACCGCCGCGTTCTGCTACAGCTTCTTCGTCGCCGGGCAGCGCAGCGCCACCTTCTGGTTCGCCATCGGCGCGCTGGTGTGGGCGATGCGGCTGGCGCCGTCGCTGAAAATCGGCCTGCCGCCGTTCGGCAGCGGCGGCAACACCTTGCTCAGCCTGACCTATGCGGTGGCCGTGGTGGCCTGCTTCGCCGCCATCGTCGCCTTGTTCCGCCACTCGCCGGGGTACCTGCTGTCGGTGATGGCGCTGGTCTGGATCGCCGACATCGGCGCCTACTTCTCCGGCAAGGCCTTCGGCAAGCGCAAGCTGGCGCCGTCCATTTCGCCCGGCAAGTCGTGGGAAGGCGCGATCGGCGGCGCCATCGCGCTGCTGCTGCTGGCGGCCCTGTCGATCCTGTTCGGCGGCCCCGCGCTGGCGGACACCTTCGCCGCGCAGGTCCAGGCCAGGTTTGGCTGGGCGGTGCTGGCCGCCGTGCTGATCGTGCTGAGCGCGGCCAGCGTGACCGGCGACCTGTTCGAATCCCAGCTCAAGCGCCGCGCCGGCGTCAAGGACAGCAGCAAGCTGCTGCCCGGCCATGGCGGAGTGCTGGACCGCATCGACGCCCTGATCCCCGTATTGCCACTGGCTGCGCTGATCGACACCTGGCTCTGAGAGAGTTTCATGCAATCCATTACCATCCTAGGCGCCACCGGTTCGATCGGTGTGTCGACCCTCGACGTGCTCGCGCGTCATCCCGACAAATACCAGGTCTTCGCGCTCACCGCCCACAGCCGGGTGGAGGAGCTGGCCGAACAGGTCGCGCAGTTCCGTCCGAAGCGGGCGGTGGTCGGAACCGCGGAAGCGGCGGGCCGGCTGTCCGCGCTGCTGCGCGCCAAAGACATCCGCTGCGAAGTCGATTACGGCGAAGCGGCGCTGTGCGCGGTCGCCGCGTGCTTTGAAACCGACACCGTGATGGCGGCCATCGTCGGCGCCGCCGGCCTGGCCCCGACCCTGGCCGCCGCGCGCGCCGGCAAGAAGATCCTGCTGGCGAACAAGGAAGCGCTGGTGATGTCCGGCCAGCTGTTCATGGACGCGGTGCACGAACACGGCGCCACCTTGCTGCCGATCGACAGCGAGCACAATGCGATCTTCCAGTCGCTGCCGCAGTCGTATGCGCGCTCGCCGCTAGGCGCCGGCGTGGCCAAGATCCTGTTGACCGCATCCGGCGGGCCGTTCCTGACGCGCGCGGTCGACACGCTCGAACAGGTCACCCCCGAGCAGGCCTGCAAGCACCCGAACTGGGTCATGGGCCGCAAGATCTCGGTCGATTCGGCCACCATGATGAACAAGGGCCTCGAAGTGATCGAGGCGCACTGGCTGTTCGGCGCCCCGGCCGCCCAGATCGAGGTGGTGATCCACCCGCAAAGCGTGATCCACTCGATGGTGTCGTACGTCGACGGCTCGGTGCTGGCCCAGCTGGGCAACCCCGACATGCGCACGCCGATCGCCCACGCGCTGGCGTTCCCCGAGCGGATCGATTCCGGCGTGGCGCAGCTCGACCTGACCAGCATCGGCACGCTGCAGTTCGAGCAGCCCGATTTGGCGCGCTTCCCGTGCCTGGCCCTCGCGTTCGAGGCGCTGCGCGCCGGCGGCACCGCGCCGGCGCTGCTGAACGCGGCCAACGAGGTGGCGGTGCAGGCCTTCCTCGACACCCGCATCGGCTTTCGCGATATCGACCGGGTGATCGCCCGCGTGATGCACGAGAATGAACATGGCGCCGCCAGCAGCATCGAGGCGGTGATGGCGCAAGACGCGCTGGCGCGCGCCGCCGCCGAACAGGTCGTGGCCGGAATCGCGCGATGAACCTGATCCAGACCTTGCTGGCGTTCCTGCTCGCGCTCGGGCCGCTGATCATTTTCCACGAGCTTGGCCACTACACGGTGGCGCGCCTGTGCGGCGTCAAGGTGCTGCGCTTCTCGGTCGGCATGGGCAAGGTGGTGTGGTCGCGCCGTTTCGGTCCCGACCGGACCGAGTGGGCGGTGTCGATGCTGCCGCTGGGCGGCTACGTCAAGATGCTCGACTCGCGCGACCCGGACACGGCGCCGCAGGATCCGGCCGACTTCAAGCGCGAGTTCACCCGCCAGGGCGTGTGGCGCCGCATCGCCATCGTCGCGGCCGGCCCGCTGGCCAACTTCCTGCTCGCGATCGCGATCTTCACCGGGCTGTCGATGGCCGGCACCATCGAGCCGGCCACCCGCCTGCGCGTCACAGCCGAACAGTCGGCGGCGTTCCAGGCCGGCCTGCGCGGCGGCGAAAAGGTCGCCGCGGTGAACGGCAAGCCGGTCGCCAGCTGGCCCGAGCTGCGCTGGGAAATCGTCCAGGCCATCGTCGACAAGCGCGACGCGCGGCTCGACCTGATCCAGCCGCAGGGCGGCCAGTTCGGCGCGATCCTGCCGGCCGCCGCGATGGCCAGGCTGGACGTCGACAGCGACGTGCTGGCCGGCCTCGGGCTGGAAATGGCGCGCCCGAAAGCGCTGGTCCAGCAGGTCATGGCCGGCGGCCCCGGCGAGCGCGCCGGCCTGAAGGTCGGCGACCTGGTCACCGCGCTGGACGGCAAGCCGGTGCTGGACGGGATCGCCCTGATCGAAGCGGTGCGCGGCTCGGGCGGGCGGGCGCTGGCCGTTTCCGGCCTGCGCGGCGGCGCCCCGTTCGCGCTGCGGGTCACGCCCGAATTCGACCCGGCCCGCAAGCTGTGGGTGATCAAGGTCCTGACCAGCATGGCGCCGGAGCAGGTGACGGTGTCGGCCGGCCCGTTCGAGGCGTTCGAAAAGGCGGTCGCCAAGACCTGGGACACCAGTGTGATGAGCGTGAAAATGATCGGCAAGATGATCACCGGCGAGGTTTCGCTGAAAAACCTGACCGGCCCGATCACGATCGCCGACTACGCCGGCCAGACCGCGCGCATGGGCGCGGCCGTGTATTTGGGCTTCATTGCCTTCATCAGCATCAGTCTCGGCGTGATGAATCTGTTACCAATTCCGGTGCTGGATGGGGGGCTTTTGCTGTATTATTCGCTGGAAGTTTTGACCGGCCGCCCCTTGCCCGAGCGGATTGGGGCATTGGCGCAGCGCGCCGGCGTGGGCCTGCTGGTCATGCTGATGGCGCTAGCTGTCTTCAACGACGTCGCCCGGCTCCTGTAGTCCGGCTTCCCCGAATACGAATAGTTGTCCAATGATTGACCAATGATTTAGCCAATGAAATTACATTCAGATCGTTTTGCCCTGCCATTTTTCCGCCATAGCCTGATCGGCGCCGCCGTACTGGCCCTGTGCGCCGGCCAAGCACTCGCAGTCAATCCATTCGTCGTCAAGGATATCCGGGTCGAAGGCATCCAGCGCACCGAAGCGGGCACCGTGTTCAGCTACCTGCCGGTGCGGGTCGGCGAAACCTTCGACGACGAGAAGAGCATTAGCGCCATCAAGGCGCTGTACGCCACCGGCATCTTCAAGGATGTCCGGCTGGAAGAGGAAAACGGCGTGCTGGTGGTGCTGGTCGAAGAGCGCCCGGCGATCTTCACGGTCGACTTCACCGGCACCAAGGAATTCGAGAAGGACGTGCTGGTCAAGGCGCTCAAGGAAATCGGCGTCGGCGAGACCAAGACGTTCGACAAGGCCTCGGTCGACCGCGCCGAGCAGGAGCTCAAGCGCCAGTACCTGTCGCACGGCCTGTACGGCGTCAAGATCACCACCACCGTGACCCCGATCGAGCGCAATCGCGTGACGATCATGTTCAACGTGGACGAGGGCGACATCGCCCGCATCAAGGGCATCACCATCGTCGGCAACAAGGCGTTTTCGGACAAGGAACTGCGCGAGCAGATGGCGCTGAACACCTCTGGCTGGTTCACCTGGTACTCGAAGGCCGACCAGTATTCGAAGACCAAGATGACCGGCGACATCGAGGCGCTCAAGTCGTTCTACCTGAACCGCGGCTACCTCGAGGCGAACATCGAATCGACCCAGGTCTCGATCACGCCCGACAAGAAGGACATCTACCTGACGGTGAACATCACCGAGGGCGAAAAGTACACCGTCTCCGGCGTCAAGCTGGAAGGCGAGATGTTCGGCCGCGAGGACGAACTCAAAGCGCTGTTGCTGCTGAAGCCGGGCGCGACTTATTCGGGCCAGCTGCTCACCGAGAGCAACAAGCGCATCTCCGACCGCCTCGGCACCTTCGGCTACGCCTTCGCCAACGTCAACGCCAATCCGGAAATCGACCGCGACAAGCGCCAGGTCGCGTTCACCTTCTTCATCGATCCGGGCAAGCGCGCCTATGTGCGCCACATGAACATCTCGGGCAATACCACCACCCGCGACGAAGTGATCCGGCGCGAATTCCGCCAGTTCGAGGGTTCCTGGTACGACGGCAACAAGATCAAGGCCTCGCGCGACCGCGTCGACCGCCTCGGCTTCTTCAAGGACGTGACGATCGACACGCCGGAAGCGCAAGGCACCTCCGACCAGGTCGACGTCAACCTGACCGTGGTCGAAAAGCCGACCGGCAACTTCATGATCGGCGGCGCCTTCTCGCAGTCGGAGAAGTTCACCTTCACCGCGGCGATCCAGCAGGCCAACTTCGCCGGCAGCGGCAACACGGTCGGCATCGAACTGAACACCAGCCGCTACAGCCGCACCATCGCGTTCTCGCAGACCAATCCGTACTTCACCGACGACGGCATCTCGCGCTCGTTCGAGCTGTACCTGCGCACCACGCGCCCGCCGGCGCTCAACATCGGCAGCTTCACCGTCAAGCAGAAGGGCGGACGGATCAGCTTCGGCGTGCCGTTCTCGGAAACCGACACGGTGTTCTTCGGCGCCGGCCTCGAGCGCACCGGCATCGAAACCGACGCGACCAGCCCGGCCCGCTACCAGGAGTACGTGCGCGAGTTCGCCGGCATCCCGAGCGGCATCGGCACCGCCAACACCAATTCGCTGCCGCTGACCGCGGCCTGGCAGCGCGACAGCCGCGACAGCGCGATCACCCCGACGGTCGGCCGCTACCAGCGCGCCAACCTCGAGCTCGACCTGTTCGGCAATTCGAAATACTACCGCGCGGTGTACGAGCAGCAGTGGTACCGTCCGCTCACGCGCAACATTACCCTGGCGCTGAAGGGCGAGATCGACTACGGCCACGGCATCCGCGGCACCAACTATCCTGTGTTTAAGAATTTCTACGGCGGCGGCATCGGTTCGGTGCGCGGCTACCTGAGCTCCTCGCTGGGCGTGGTCGATCCGACCACCTTCGACGCGCTGGGCGGCGCCAAGCGGGTGATCGGCAATGCCGAACTGCAACTGCCGTTCCCGGGCGGCGGACCGGATCGCAGCTTGCGCTGGTTCGGCTTCCTCGACGGCGGCCAGGTCTACCAGGAAGGCCAGAAGATCCGCGCGTCCGAGCTGCGCTTCTCGACCGGCATCGGGGTGAGCTGGATTTCGCCGGTCGGCCCGTTGAAGTTGAGTTATGCTAAGCCCCTGAACGCGAAGCCGGGCGACCGCCTGGAGCGCTTCCAGTTCCAGATGGGTACCGGTTTCTGATCGCGCTTGCGCCTGTTGACTATCCAGATTGCGGAGAATTATGTTGAAAAATGTGACTGCCTCGCTGCCTAAATTGCTTGCCGTGGCGGCCTTGTGTGCAGCTTCGATGGCCCAGGCGCAGAACGCGCCGAGCCGGATCGGCTTCGTGTTTACCGAGCGCCTGATGACCGAATCGAAGCTGGCCAAGGCGGCGGACGCCAAGATCGAAGCCGAATTTTCCAAGCGCCAGAAGTCGAACAAGGACATGCTGGCGCGCCTGAAGGCGCTGTCGGAAAAATTCGACGCCGATTCGGCCACCCTGGTCGAGCCGGAGCGCACCAAGCGCTGGCGCGAAGTGGCCGAACTCGAAAAGGACGTGCAGCGTACCCAGCGCGAGTTCAACGAGGACCTGCTGCAGCGCAAGAGCGAGGAGCGCGCCAACATCGCGCAAAAGGCCTACAAGCTGATCGAGCAGATCGCCGAACAGGAAAAGCTCGACGTGGTGCTGCAGGAATCGGCCTGGTCCAGCCCGCGCATCGACATCACCGACAAGATCATCAAGCAGCTCGACAAATAAGCGGTGGCCATGTCCAGAACCAGGATGTACGCGTTGTCGATCGGGCTTGGCCTGCTGGGCCTGGGCGCCGGCGCCCAGGCCCAGTCGGGGCCGCGCCGGCTCGGCGTGGTCGCCACCGAACGGCTGTACGCCGAATCGAAGCTGGCGAAAAAGGCCGAGGAGCGCATCGCGGCCGAGTTTTCGGGGCGCGAAAAGTCGAACCGGGAAATGTTCGCCCGCCTCGGGAAGCTGTCCGAAAAATTCGAGGCGGAAGCGGCTGGCCTGGCCGAGCCGGAGCGCACCCGGCGCGCGCGCGAGGTGATGGACCTGGACAAGGAAATGCAGCGCAAGGAAACCGCTTACCGCGACGACCTGCTGCATCGCAAGAGCGAGGAGCGGGCCCATATCGCCGAACGCGCCTACGCGCTGATCGGCAAGATCGCGGAGCAGGAAAAAATCGAGGTCGTGCTGCGGGATGCGTTATGGACGCGCCCGGGCATCGACATCACCGACAAAATACTCGAGCAGCTCGATCAGTAGCGCTCGACACACAATCGAACGGACAACCAGGATGGGCACGCGACTAGGTGAATTGGTCGAACGCTTGGGCGGCCAGCTGGTGGGAGATCCGAACCTTGAAGTCACCGGGATCGCTCCATTGGCGGACGCCGGCGCTTCCGACATCAGCTTTCTGAGCAACGGCAAATTGCGCGCACAGGCCGCGCAAAGCGGGGCGGCGGCGATGATCGTCTCCGCCGCGGACGACGCCACGGTGGCCGCAACCTACCGCGGCGCGCGCATCGTCACCAACAACCCCTACGTCTACTTTGCCCGCGCCGCGCAGTATTTCGCCGCGCTCGACCAAGTGCCGCCGGCTCCCGGCATCGATCCGACCGCCAGCGTGGCGGCCGGCGCGCAGGTCGACCCGAGCGCGCACATCGGCCCGCAGGTGACGATCCAGGATGGCGCCGTGATCAAAGCCGGCGCGGTGATCGAGGCCGGCTGCTTCGTCGGCCGCGGCGCCGTGATCGGCGAGGGCACCCATTTGTTCGCCAACGCCACCTTCCACGCGCGCTGCGAAATCGGCAAGCGCGGGATCATCCATTCGGGCGCCGTGATCGGCACCGACGGCTTCGGCTTCGCCAACGAGGGCGGGGTCTACATCAAGATCCCGCAGACCGGGCGCGTGATGATCGGCGACGACGTCGACATCGGCGCCAACACCTGCGTCGACCGCGGCGCGCTGGCCGACACCATCATCGAGGACGGCGTCAAGCTGGACAACCAGATCCAGATCGGCCACAACTGCCACATCGGCGCCCACACCGCGATGGCCGGCTGCGTCGGCGTGGCCGGCAGCGCGAAGATCGGCAAGTACTGCACCTTCGGCGGCGCCGCGATGGTGCTGGGCCACCTGAGCATCGCCGACCGGGTGCATATCTCGTCGGGCAGCATGGTGTCGCGCTCGATCCTCGAGGCGGGGCAGTACACGGGTTTTTATCCGCTCGCCAAAAACGCCGAGTGGGAAAAAAGTGCGGCAATAGTTCGCAATCTGGCGGCCATGCGGGATAAAATCCGCGCGCTGGAAAAAACAATCAAAACGCTGACAGAACCAAAATGACGACAACTGAAAACAAGACCCTCGATATCTGCCAGATCAAGGCGCTGCTGCCGCACCGCTATCCGATGCTGCTGGTGGACCGCGTGCTGACCTGGGAAGCGAACAAGTCGATCACCGCGATCAAGAACGTGACGGCGAACGAAGAATTCTTCAACGGCCATTTCCCGCACAAGCCGGTGATGCCGGGCGTGCTGATGATCGAGGCGCTGGCGCAGACCGCCGCGATCCTGTCGTTCCTGACCATGGGCGTGAAGCCCGACGAGAATTCGGTGGTGTACTTCGTCGGCATCGACAACGCGCGCTTCAAGCGCCCGGTCGGCCCCGGCGACCAGCTGAAGATGGATGTCGAGATCCTGCGCGTTTCGCGCGGCATCTGGAAGTACAAGGCGGTCGGTAGCGTCGACGGCGCGGTCGCGCTGGAAGCTGAGCTGATGTGCACGATTCGCGCCACCAACGACGCGAGCCAGCCAGCGGGGAAGTAATATGGGAATGATCCATCCAAGCGCCATCGTCGACCCGAAGGCGCAGCTCGACAGCTCGGTCGAAGTCGGCCCGTTTTCGATCATCGGTCCCAACGTGTCGATCGGTGCGCGCACCGTGGTCGGCCCGCATGTGGTGATCGAAGGGCACACCAGCATCGGCGAAGACAACAAGTTCTTCCAGTTCTCCTCGATCGGCGCCGCGCCGCAGGACAAGAAGTGGGCGGGCGAACCGACCCGGCTCGAAGTGGGCGACCGCAACACGGTGCGCGAATTTTGCACCTTCAACCTCGGCACCGCCCAGGACGCCGGCGTGACCCGGCTCGGCAGCGACAACTGGATTTCGGCCTACGTCCACCTGGCGCACGACTGCCAGGTCGGCAGCAACACGATTTTTTCGAACAACGCCCAGTTGGCCGGGCACGTGGAAGTGGGCGACTGGGCGATCCTGTCCGGCTACGCCGGGGTACACCAGTTCTGCAAGATCGGCGCGCATGCCTTCATCGGCATGTACACCAGCCTGACCCAGGATGTGCCGCCGTTCGTGCTGGTGTCGGGCAATCCGGCCGGCGCGCGCGGGGTCAACATCGAGGGCATCAAGCGGCGCGGTTTCAGCCGTGCGCAGATCGACGCCATCCGCGCCGCCTACAAGACGGTGTACCGCTCCGGCCTGACCCTGGAACAAGCCAAGTCGGCGCTGGCCGAGCAGGAAGCCGCCGCCATCGACGACACGGCGCCGCAGCTGCGCGCCTTCCGCGAGTTCCTCGGGACCGCGACCCGTGGCATCGTCCGCTGACATTTCGGTAGCGCTGGTCGCCGGCGAGGTGTCCGGCGACATGCTTGCCGGCCGCTTGCTGGCCGGCCTGCGCCCGCACCTGCCCGATGCGCGCTTCCACGGCATCGGCGGTCCGCGCATGGCCGAGCAGGGCTTCGTGTCCGACCTGCCGATGGAGACGCTGACCGTGCGCGGCCTGTTCGAGGTCATCCCGCGCTACCGCGAGATCAAGCGGATCCAGTCGGCCTTGCGCGACCGCCTGCTGGCCGAACGGCCGGCGGTGTTCATCGGCGCCGACTATCCGGGCTTTAACCTCGGATTGGAAATGGCGCTGAAGGCGGCCGGGATTCCGACCGTGCACTTCGTCAGCCCGCAGATCTGGGCCTGGCGCGGCGGGCGGATCAAGCAGATCCGGAAGGCGGTCTCGCACATGCTGGTGATCTTCCCGTTCGAGGAAGAGATCTACAAGCGGGCCGGCGTGCCGGTCACCTACGTCGGCCATCCGCTGGCCGAGATGATCCCGCTGCAGCCGGACCAGGCGCAGGCGCGCCGCGCGCTCGGGATCGACGAAAACGCCAGGGTGGTGACGGTGATGCCCGGCAGCCGCATGGGCGAACTGAAATACCTGGCCGAGCCCTTCGTCGGCGCGGTGAAGCTGCTGGCCGCGCGCGATCCGGGACTGAAATTCATCGTGCCGATGGCCGGCGAGCGCCAGCGCGCCTACTTCGGCGAGCTGGTCGCGCGCGCCGGCCTTGGCGACGTCGAGATCATGCTGGTCGACGGCCAGTCGCACGCGGCGATCTGCGCCGCCGACGCGGTGCTGGTCGCCTCCGGCACCGCCACCCTCGAAGTGGCGCTGTTCAAGAAGCCGATGGTGATCGCCTACAAGGTGATGCGCGCCTCGTGGGAGATCATGCGCCACATGGGCTACCAGCCGTGGATCGGACTGCCGAACATCCTGGCGCGCGAATTCCTGGTGCCCGAACTGCTGCAAAACGCCGCCACGCCGCAGGCGATGGCCGACGCCGTGTGGCGGCAGCTGAACGACGCGCCCGGCCGCCTGCGGCTGGTGCAGCGTTTCACCGACATGCATCACAGCCTGCTGCGCAACAGCGCGCAGGAAAGCGCCGCCGCCGTCATGCGCATCATCCAGGCAACACCTTCCCCATGACGAAAAAGAAAATCAATTTTTATCCCGGCCTGAAAAAGTCCGAGTACCCGTTCACCGAGTTCGATATCGTTTGCGGCGTCGACGAAGCGGGCCGCGGCCCGCTGGCCGGCCCGGTGTTCGCCGCCGCCGTGATCCTCGACCCGCGCCGCCCGATCGAGGGACTGCGCGATTCGAAGAAGCTGAGCGCCGAACGGCGCGCGGAGCTGGCGCCGCGGATCAAGGAGTACGCGCTGGCCTGGGCGATCGCCGAGTGCTCGCACGAGGAGATCGACGCCATCAACATCCTGCAGGCGACCATGCTGGCGATGCGGCGCGCGGTGGAGGCGCTGAAAACGCTGCCGACCATCGCCCTGATCGACGGCAACCGCAGCCCCGCGATGGCGGTGCGCTGCCACGCGATCGTCGAAGGCGACGACAAGGTGCATTCGATCTCGGCCGCGTCGATCCTGGCCAAGACCGCGCGCGACGCGGCGCTGGTGGCGCTGCACCAGCTGTACCCGCAGTACGGATTCGACCAGCACAAGGGCTACAGCACCCGGATGCACATGGAGCGGCTGCGCGAACACGGCGCCTGCCCGGTGCACCGCCGTTCGTTCGCGCCGGTGCGCCTGGCGCTGGCCGGCGAACTCGATTTCGAAAGCCTCCCGCTCGATTTCGGCCTGGAGGAGGAACCATGAAGACCATCACTTCGCGCGACAACCCGCTGTACAAGGAACTCAAGCAGCTGGCCGCCAGCTCGCAGGCGCGCCGCAAGGCCGGCCGCACCCTGCTCGACGGCGTGCACCTGTGCCATGGCTACCTGCAGCTGCGCGGCGCGCCGCTGCAGTGCATCGTCGGCGAGGGCGCGCTGGCCAACCCGGAGGTGGCCGACATCGTGCAGCGCTGCGAGGAGGCGCACGCGCATGTCACCGCGCTGCCGGACGCGCTGTACCACGCCGTCAGCCAGGTCGAGCACGGGGTCGGGCTGATGTTCCTGGTCGATACCCCGGCGCGCGAAATCGCCGGCCCGCTGGCCGAATCGGCGGTCCTGCTCGACAACCTGCAGGATCCCGGCAACGTCGGCTCGATCCTGCGCAGCGCCGCCGCGGCCGGGATCCGCCAGGTCTACTGCAGCGCCGGCACCGCGTTCTGCTGGTCGCCCAAGGTGCTGCGCGCGGCGATGGGCGCCCACTTCGTGCTCGAGATCTTCGAGAACGTCGACCTGGCCGCGCTGGTGGCCGGCTCGGAGGTGATGGTGCTGGCCACCAGCGGCTACGCCGAGCAGCGCCTGTACGACATCGACCTGCGCCAGCCGGTCGGCTGGCTGTTGGGGCACGAAGGGCAGGGCGTGGCCGACGACCTGCTGGCCCTGGCCACGCACCGGGTGGTGATCCCGCACCTGGGACAAATCGAGTCGCTCAATGTGGCCGCCTGCGCCGCAGTGTGCTTTTTTGAGCAGCTGCGTCAAAATCAGGCATAGACGGCGCGGGTTGCTTCAGGTTAATCTTTAATCTGGAGTCAAGTGGAGTAGAGATGGATATCGCGCATTTGCATTTTTTGGTCGCCGAGGCCGATCCGGCGCAGCGCCTGACGCTGGTCGAGCTGCTCGGCAACCTCGGCGCCAGCCAGGTGACCGAGGTCCCGGACGGTCACACCGCCCTGCGCTGTTTCCAGGATTCGTTCACGCCGACGGTCGACGTCGCGATCATCGACCTGGCGCTGCCCGGCATGGACGGGCTGGAGCTGATCCGCACGCTGGCCGCGATGAAGTGCCGCGCGCGCCTGATCGTGGTCGGCGCGCAGGCCAGCAACCTGATGTTTTCGGTCGAGACCATGGCGCAGGCCTATGGCTTCGAGCTGCTCGGCACGATGAGCAAGCCGGTGTCGGCGGCCAGGCTCGAGACGCTGCTGGGCAATTACGTCCCGCCGGTGCTGCCGGCCGACCGCGCCAGGGGGCCGAGCTTCAGCTTCACCGAAGTGGGCATCGGCCTGCAGGCGCGCCAGTTCGAGCCGTTCTTCCAGCCCAAGATCGAGCTCGAAACCGGGCAGGTCAAGGGGCTGGAAGCGTTCGCGCGCTGGCGCCACCCGGAGCACGGGGTGCTCGGGCCGTCCTCCTTCATCGACGCGCTGGAACAGAACAACCGGATCGATTTCCTCGACTGGAGCATGATCGAAAAGTCGGTCGAGCGCTGCCGCGAATTCCACGACAAGGGGATTCCGATTTCGATCTCGATCAACCTGGCGCCCGAGACGCTGGCGCATCCGGCCTTCATGCAGCAGATCGCCGCTTGCGTGGGACGCCATCGCGTGATGCCCGACTATATTACGTTCGAGATGCCGGAATCGTCGGTGCTGACCACCGACCCGGGCTTCCTCGAGCGGCTGGTGCGGCTGCGCATGGCCGGCTACGGGCTGGCCATCGACGACTATGGTACCGGCCGTTCGAACCTGCAGCTGCTGGCGCGGATTCCGTTCTCGGAGTTGAAGATCGACCGCAGTTTCGTCGACGGCGCCTCGAAGAAGCGGGCGCTGGGGACGGTGCTCGGTTCCTGCCTGGGACTGGCGCGCAGCCTGGACCGGATGTCGGTGGCGGTGGGGGTCGAGACCAAGCAGGATTGGGACTTCCTGCAGGGGCTGGGCTGCACCTACGCGCAGGGCTATCACATCGCGATGCCGATGGAGGCCGATGCGTTTCCGGGCTGGCTGGAAGACTGGCGGTTGTTCTTCTAGAACCCCCTCGTCCTCGCCTTCGCGAGGACGACGTATCTTCATATCGCCTCAGTAATCGCGCCGGTCCGGCTTGATCTCCTGCAGGATGGTGGTGGCGATTTCCTCGATCGACTTGGTGGTCGACGACAGCCAGCGGATTCCCTCGCGCTTCATCATCAGTTCCGCTTCGTTCACCTCGTAGCGGCAGTTCTCGATCGAGGCGTATTTGCTGCCCGCGCGCCGCTCGTGGCGGATCTCCGACAAGCGCTCCGGCGTGATGCTCAATCCGAAAATCTTCTCCCTGAACGGCGGCAGCGACGACGGCAGCTTGCCGCGCTCGAAATCGTCCGGGATCAGCGGATAGTTGGCCGCCTTGATCCCGTACTGCATCGCCAGGTACAGGCTGGTCGGCGTCTTCCCCGAGCGCGATACGCCCACCAGGATCACGTCGGCCGCCGATAAATTCTTGTGCGACTGGCCGTCGTCGTGCGCCAGCGAGAAGTTGATCGCCTCGATGCGCGCCTTGTACTCCTGGCTGTCGACGATATTGTGCGAGCGCCCGATGGTGTGGGTCGACTTCACGCCCAGCTCCTGCTCGAGCGGCGCGACAAAGGTCTGGATCAGGTCCATGTGCATGCCGCTGGCGGTGCGGATCACGGCCGACAGGTCGGTCTTGACCAGGGTCGAGAACACGATCGGCCGCTGGTTGTCGGCGACGAAGGTTTCGTTGATCTTGCGCGCCGCGTCGCGCGCCTTGTCGATGGTGTCGATGAACGGCAGCCGCACCTGGCGAAAGCGCATGTCGAACTGGCTCAGCACCGCGTGGCCGAAGGTTTCCGCCGTAATCCCGGTGCCGTCCGAGACGAAAAACACGGTGTTGGACGAGGAAGGCATGAGAGGGCGGGATTCGTTGCTCATAGTTGGTAGTGTAAAAGCTGATAATGTTTCAAGATTGAGCGCTGTAAATTGGGTGCGTACGCTGTAAAATGCTCGGCAACGGATTCAATTGTGCTGCACGAGGCCAAGAATAACAAGAAAACCCTAGTCAGCCAGCCTCACGCGAAGATTTCTATCATCAGTAAGGATGTTTATTATGACCAGCTTGTCTAACGCAGCAATGAAGGAGCCCGACCAGGCCACCGGCGGGGATGGGGTATATGTCGCCTCGTTCGAGACCTTGCGCATGACCGATGTCGAATCGGTCGGCGGCAAGAACGCCTCGCTCGGGGAGATGATCAGCCAGCTCGCCGAAGCCGGCGTGCGGGTGCCGGGCGGCTTCGCCACCACCGCCCAGGCATTCCGCGACTTCCTCGGCCACGGCATCGACGGCGGCCCCTCGCTGGGCGACCGCATCGCCACCCGCCTTGAAGGCCTGAACATCGACGACGTGCGCTCGCTCGCCGTCGCCGGCGCCGAAATCCGCCAGTGGATCGTCGAGACCCCGTTCCAGCCGCGCCTGCAAAAAGAAATCGAAGAATTCTACGACCGCCTGGTGGCCGATTCGAGCACCGAAATGTCGTTTGCCGTGCGCTCCTCGGCCACCGCCGAAGATCTGCCGGACGCCTCGTTCGCGGGCCAGCAGGAGACCTTCCTGAACGTGGTCGGCATCGACAACGTGCTCGAAGCGATGAAGCACGTCTTCGCCTCGCTGTACAACGACCGCGCGATCTCGTACCGCGTGCACAAGGGCTTCACCCACGCCGAAGTGGCGCTGTCGGCGGGCGTGCAGCGCATGGTCCGTTCCGACCTGGGCGCGGCCGGCGTGATGTTCACCATCGATACCGAGTCCGGCTTCGAAGACGTGGTGTTCGTCACCTCCAGCTACGGCCTGGGCGAGACGGTGGTGCAGGGCGCGGTCAACCCGGACGAATTCTACGTCCACAAGCCGATGCTCAAGCTGGGCAAGTCGCCGGTCATCCGCCGCAACATCGGTTCCAAGCTGATCAAGATGGAATTCACCGACGAGAAGAAAGCCGGCCGCTCGGTCAAGACGGTCGACGTGCCGATCGAACAGCGCAACCGCTATTCGCTGGAAGACGCCGAAGTGGTGGAGCTGGCCAAGTACGCGGTCATCATCGAGGACCACTACGGCCGCCCGATGGACATCGAGTGGGGCAAGGACGGCCGCGACGGCAAGCTGTACATCCTGCAGGCGCGCCCGGAGACGGTCAAGTCGCAGCAGAAGCCGACCGACGCGCAGCAGCGCTTCAAGCTCAAAGGCAGCGGCACGGTGCTGGTATCGGGCCGCGCAATCGGCCAGAAGATCGGCGCCGGTCCGGTCCGCGTGATCAGCGATCCGTCCGAAATGGAACGGGTCCAGCCGGGCGACGTGCTGGTGGCCGACATGACCGACCCTAACTGGGAGCCGGTGATGAAGCGCGCTTCGGCGATCGTCACCAACCGCGGCGGGCGTACCTGCCACGCGGCGATCATCGCGCGCGAACTGGGCGTGCCGGCAGTCGTCGGCTGCGGCAACGCGACCGAACTGCTGAAGGACGGCACCTTCGTCACCGTGTCCTGCGCCGAAGGCGACGAGGGCATGATCTACGATGGCCTGATCGAGACCGAAGTGTCGGAAGTGGCGCGCGGCGAACTGCCGCCGATCGACGTCAAGATCACCATGAACATCGGTAACCCGCAAATGGCGTTCGACTTCCAGTCGATCCCGAACCACGGGGTCGGCCTGGCGCGTCTCGAGTTCATCATCAACAACAACATCGGCGTGCACCCGAAGGCGATCCTCGAGTACCCGAACATCGACGCGGACCTGAAGAAGGCGGTCGAATCGGTCGCCCGCGGCCACGCTTCGCCGCGTGCGTTCTACATCGACAAGCTGGCCGAAGGCATCGCCACCATCGGCGCGGCGTTCTGGCCGAAGCCGGTGATCGTGCGCCTGTCCGACTTCAAGTCGAACGAGTACAAGAAGCTGATCGGCGGCTCGCGCTACGAGCCGGACGAAGAGAACCCGATGCTGGGCTTCCGCGGCGCGGCGCGCTACCTGGCGTCCGATTTTGCCGGCGCCTTCGAGATGGAATGCGCGGCGATGAAACGCGTGCGTAACGACATGGGCCTGACCAACGTCGAGATCATGGTGCCGTTCGTGCGTACGCTGGGCCAGGCCGAAAAGGTCATCAACCTGCTCGCCGCGAATGGCCTGGAGCGCGGCAAGGACGGCCTGCGCATCATCATGATGTGCGAAGTGCCGTCGAACGCGATCCTGGCCGAAGAGTTCCTCGAGTTCTTCGACGGTTTCTCGATCGGCTCGAACGACCTGACCCAGCTCACCCTGGGCCTCGACCGCGATTCGGGCATTGCGCTGCTGGCGGCCGACTTCGACGAGCGCGACCCGGCCGTCAAGGCGATGCTGTCGCGCGCCATCAAGGCGTGCCGCGCAGCCGGCAAGTACGTCGGCATCTGCGGCCAGGGGCCGTCGGATCATCCGGACTTCGCCGCCTGGCTGGTGGCCGAAGGGATCGAGTCGATGTCGCTCAATCCCGATTCGGTGATCGACACCTGGCAGAAGCTGGCCTCGCTGAAAGCGTAAGCGGGGAAATGTGATGGTTTAGAGCAATCAAGTGGTTGACTAAATGTCAAAAAGCGCTAGACTGAAGCTATTGGAATGTTTGACAAAATAGCCATCAAAACTCATCACATCGCCGCAAAAACCCTCGTCGCCCCTTGCGGGCCACGGGGGTTTTTGTATTTTGAAATACTGGAGTGACTTCACGCGCAGGGAACTGACATGGCGGAATGGATCTACTGGCTGGTGGGCGCCGGTGCGCTGGTGGTGCTGGAACTGTTTACCGGCACCTTTTACCTGTTGATGATCGCGATCGGGCTCGGGTTCGGCGCGCTGGCGGCGCTGGGCGGCATGAGCGTGCCGGCGCAGACCATCGTCGCGGCGGTGGTCGGGGTGGCCGCGACCGGGCTGCTGCACCGCAGCCGTTTCGGCCGGCCGGCGCGCGGCAATCCGGCGCGCGACCCGAACATGAACATCGATATCGGCCAGACCGTGCAGGTCGACGAATGGCATGGCGGGAAGGCGCGGGTGATGTACCGCGGCGCCATGTGGGATGTGGAGCTTGGCCACGGCGCCGATCCGGAGGCGGGCGTTTTCAAGATCGTCGAAGTGCAGGGCAGCCGGCTGATTGTCAGCGGCGCGTGATATAAAAATTCATTAAAGGGTGAAAAATGGAATTTAATTTCGGTACTGTGGCGCTGATGCTGTTCGTGGTTGCGCTGGTGTTCGTGTTCAAGACCATCAACGTGGTGCCGCAGCAGCACGCCTGGGTGGTCGAGCGGCTCGGCAAATACCATGCGACCCTGGCGCCTGGCCTGAACATCGTGATCCCGTTCGTCGACCGGGTCGCGTACAAGCATATCCTCAAGGAGATCCCGCTCGACGTGCCGCCGCAGGTCTGCATCACGCGCGACAACACCCAGCTGCAGGTGGACGGCATCCTGTACTTCCAGATCACCGACGCGATGCGCGCCTCGTACGGCTCGTCGAACTACATCGCTGCGATCACCCAGCTGGCGCAGACCACGCTGCGTTCGGTGATCGGCAAGATGGAGCTCGACAAGACCTTCGAGGAGCGCGACCACATCAACACCACCATCGTCAACGCGATCGACGAGTCGGCCGCGAACTGGGGCGTGAAGGTGCTGCGCTACGAGATCAAGGACCTGACGCCGCCGAAGGAGATCCTGCATGCGATGCAGGCGCAGATCACGGCCGAACGCGAAAAGCGCGCGTTGATCGCCGCCTCGGAAGGGCGCAAGCAGGAGCAGATCAACATCGCCGACGGCGAGCGGGCCGCGGCGATTGCCCGCTCCGAAGGCGAGAAGCAGGCCTCGATCAACCGTGCGCAAGGGCAGGCCGCGGCCATCGTCGCGCTGGCCGACGCGAGTGCGACGGCGCTGCGCCAGATCGGCAGCGCGATCAGCGAGCCGGGCGGGCACGACGCGGTCAACCTGCGCGTGGCGGAAAAATACGTGGACGCGTTTTCCAACCTGGCCAAGACCAACAACTCGATCATCGTGCCGTCCAACCTGGGCGAGATGAGCGGGCTGATTGCGAGCGCGATGCAGATCGTGAAAGCGCAGAAGTGACGCCGGCGAAGCTGCGGGTAATCGTCATCACCGGCGGTTCGGACGGGATCGGCGCCGAGATGGCGCGGCAGATCGCCGCGGGCGAAGGCGCCCGCGTGGCGCTGGTGCTGGCCGCGCGCAACCGGGATGCGCTCGAGGCGGTGGCCGGCGCATGCAGTGCGCTCGGCGCGCAGACGCTGGTGGTGCCGACCGACGTCGCGGACCAGCAGCAGTGCCGGGAATTGGTGGCGGCGGCGCTGGCGCGCTTCGGCCGCATCGACTCGCTGGTCAACAATGCAGGCCGCTCGGCGCACGCGCTGTTCGAGGAAGTGGAAGACCTGGGCTGGTACGAGGAGCTCATGCGCATCAACCTGTGGGGCAGCGTGTGGTGCACCCACGCCGCGCTGCCGCACCTGAAAGCCTCGCGCGGCAGCATCGTCGCGGTGTCGTCGCTGGCGGGGCTGGTGGGGGTGCCCGGACGGACCGCGTACGGCGCCACCAAATTCGCGATGACCGGCTTCTTCGAAGCGTTGCGGGTTGAGCTCAAAGGCGCCGGCATCAGCGTGACGACTGCGTTCCCGGGAGTGGTCGCGACCAGGATCCGCCACCATGGCTTCAACGCCGCCGGCCAGCAGGCGGGCGCCAGTTCACTGAAAGAAGACGACGCGATGCCGGTGGAAGAATGCGCGCGCCTGATCATCGACGGCATGAACCGGCGCAAGCGCGAGGTGGTGATGACCGCCAAGGGCAAGATGGGGCGCCTGCTCAAGCTGGTCGCGCCTGGGTTGGTGGACAGGCTGGCGCTGGCCGCGCTGAAGGAGGATGTCAAGCCGGTTTCCGGGAAACTTTAAGCTTCCTCTATATTGGGGTCAGACCTAGGTCTGACCCTAATGCCGCTAAGTCAAGTCTTCTTCGTTAGTCTTTTTTTCCGGATATCGCTGCGCCACTGCTTTAACGACCCGCTCGAATTCCGGGGTCAGACTTAGGTCTGACCCCGGTTTCCGGGTTTAAGCTTTCTTAAAGAAACATGGCCTATAACATAACTAGACCATTTTCCGGAGCCAAAAAATGAAAAGCTGGATGCGCGCCAACAAGGGTTTCTTGATGTTCCTGTTGCTGTTCGGAGTGTTCCGCTCGGCGGTCGCCGACTGGAACCACGTGCCGTCCGGCTCGATGCGGCCCAACCTGCTCGAAGGCGACGTGGTGTTCGTCAACCGTCTCGCGTTCGACCTGAAGCTGCCGCTGACCGACATCGTCCTCACCCACCTGGGCGACCCGCGGCGCGGCGACGTGGTCACTTTCTCGTCACCGACGGACGGCACCCGCCTCATCAAGCGCATCGTCGCGCTGCCGGGCGACGTGGTCGAAATGCGCGACGAGCGCCTCATCATCAACGGCAAGGCGGCCGAATATGCGGCGCTCGACCAGGTAGACGAACCGCTGCTGGAAGGCGGTACCAGCACCGCGCTGCGCCTGAACGAAACCGTGGGCGCCAGGTCCCACCGTATCCAGGTGGTGCCCGCGCTGGCGGCACGCCGCAATTTTGCGCCGGTGACGATCCCCGCCGACAGGTTCCTGATGCTGGGCGATAACCGCGACATGAGCGCCGACTCGCGCTTCATCGGCCTGGTGCCGCGCGAGCTGCTGATCGGCCGCGCGGTGCGGGTGCTGGTATCGGCCGACATCAAGGGCAACTGGATGCCGCGCATCGACCGCTTCGGCCAGCCCTTGTAATGGCNNGTTTGACGGTAAAATTCGTCTCCCGGTTGTTCGCACGTGCGGCGCCATCATTTTTTTAGGCACTGAAGCATGCAGCGAATGTTGACCGTAATACTGGCTTGTCTCGGCATGGTGGGCGCGCTCGCGATCGATACCTACCTCCCATCGATACCGGCGATCGGCCGCGAATTCAACGTGGGCCCGTTGGCGGTGCAGCAGACGCTGAGTATTTTCCTGTTCGCGTTCGCGTCCATGATGCTGTTCTACGGCACGCTGTCCGATTCGTTCGGCCGCCGTCCGGTGATCATGATCGCGATGGTGGTGTATACGCTGGCCTCGCTGGGCGCCGCGTTCGCGCCGAGCTTCGGCTGGCTGCTGGCGTGCCGCGCGCTGCAAGGCTTGTCGGCCGGCGCCGGCTCGGTGATCGGCCAGGCCATCGTGCAGGACCGGTTCTCCGGCGCCCAGGCGCAGAAGATGATGTCGCACATCATGATGGTGTTCGGCCTGGCGCCGGCCATCGCCCCGGTGCTGGGCGGCTGGCTGCACGTGAGCTTCGGCTGGCGTTCGACCTTCGTGTTCCTGGCGCTGTTCGGCGCGCTGATGTTCCTGCTGGTGTGGCGCGCCTTGCCGGAGAGCCTGCCGAAGGAGAATCGGCACGCGTTCCATCCCGGCGCGATCGCCGCCAATTACTTGAAAGTGCTGCGCAACCCGCGCTTCGTGCTGCTGTCGCTGACGGTCGGCATGGCGTTCGGCGGCCTGTCGCTGTACATCGGTTCGGCGGCCAATTTCGTGATGGAGATCCTGCACCTGCCGGAAACGGCGTTCGGCTGGATGTTCATTCCGCTTATCAGCGGCATGGTGATCGGTTCGGCCTGGGGTGGAAAGTTTGCCGCGAAGATGGCGCCGAAGCGCATGAAGTGGATCGGGTTTGGCGTGATGGCGGCCGGCGCGCTGCTCGGCGTCGTCTATAACCTGTTGTTCGTGGCGCAGGTGCCGTGGGCCGTGTTGCCGCTGATGGTATTCACCTTCGGCCTGGCGGCGGCGATGCCTGCCATCCAGCTCAGCGCATTCGCGCTGTTTCCGGATAACCGCGGGCTGTCGTCGTCGATGCTGTCGTTTATCCAGATGATCAGTTTTGCGATCGTGTCCGGCTTGGTGGCGCCGATGCTGTTCGGCAGCGCGCTGAAGCTGGCGTGCGGGATGCTCGGCGGGTTGGTGCTCAGTTTCATCTGCTGGCGGTTGAGCGCCTTGGAGCGCTTCGCGACGCCGGCCGGCGAGCAGCCGGCGGGCCGCGCACAAGCCTAGCGGGCGTGCGTCTTCATCGCGGTGGCGACTTCGCGTTTGCCGTCGCGCTCTTTCTCGGTGGCGCGCTTGTCGTGCTGCTTCTTGCCCTTGGCCAGGCCGATCTCGCATTTCACGCGGCCGCCCTTGAAGTGCAGGTTCAGCGGCACCAGGGTGAAGCCGGAGCGCTCGACCTTGCCGATCAGCTTGTCGACCTCGGCGCGGTGCAGCAGCAGCTTGCGGGTGCGCACCGCGTCCGGATGGGTGAACGAGGAGGCGGTGGACAGCGCGCTGATGTGCGCGCCGAACAGGAACAGCTCCTTTCCGCGCACGACCACGTAGGCTTCCTTGATCTGAACCCGCGAATCGCGGATCGCCTTCACTTCCCATCCCTCGAGCACGATCCCCGCTTCGTAGCGGTCCTCAATGAAGTAGTCGTGAAAAGCTTTTCTATTGTCAACAATACTCATGAATTAACTAATTTGCGCGTGTCGGTTAAACTACTGTGTCGCGCTGGCGTAACGCGGGACTGATGCATCATATCCAACATCATAACAAACGGCAGACTCATGGCAGTAGTGCACAAGACAGTTTTTCTCGGATACAGCGCGGAACAGATGTTCGACCTGGTCGCGAAAGTGGAAGATTATCCCAAATTCCTGCCTTGGTGCGGTGGCGTGAAGGTGCTGGAGCGTAGCGAGGACCGGCTGGTCGCCTGCCTGGGAATCAATTTCCACGGGGTGCGGCAAAGTTTCACCACCTCCAACGTGAATACCCGGCCCACCCAGATGACCATGAAGCTGGTCGACGGCCCTTTCAAGGTGATGGACGGGGTCTGGACTTTCAAGGCGCTGCGCGCCGACGCCTGCAAGGTCGAATTCGACCTGCATTACGAATTTTCCAGCATTATCCTCGAGCAGCTGATCGGCCCGGTGTTCGGCGTAATCGCCAACAACATGGTCGATTCGTTCTGCAAGCGCGCCGAGACGGTGTATGGCTGAGTTGCTGCAGGTGACGGTGAGCTATGCCACGCCGACCAGTGAAATCCTGCGCGAGGTGAGGGTGGCGGCCGGCGCCACGCTGGGGCAGGCCATCGCCGAATCCGGCCTCCTGGCCGAGATTCCGGAGCTCGACCTTGATGTTCATCCGGTCGGCATTTTCGGAAAGAAGAAGCCGCTCGACACCGTCGTGCGCCAATTTGACCGAATTGAAATCTACCGGCCGCTGGTGGCCGATCCGAAGGACAGCCGGCGCCGGAGGGCGCTGAAGAAGGCGTCCGACTGACCCCGGTGCGGAGACGCCAACCCAACCGGGGTCAGACCTAGGTCTGACCCTAATGCCGCTCGACCATTACTTGCAGCCGGCCAGCACCTTGTCCACCTTTTTGGCTTCCGCTACGCGCCGCTCGTCGCTCATGTAGCCGCGTTCACCATTCTTCTCCTGGATCCCGATCCGCGCGCCAGATTCGAGCGACTGCCTGGCCGAGCGTGCGCGGTCGCAGTTTTCCGCCTGTGCCGCCTTGCTGGCCTGCTCTTCCCCTTCCTTTTGCTCGCGCTCGTCCTTTTCCTTGACGCGTTTCTTGTATTCGTCGTTGCGCTCGGCCAGGGTCGGCGCCGCTTTCGGCTTCGGGCCCTCGCCAGTCGCGGCGGGCTGATCCGCCGGGATGGTCGCCGCGCCCGGCACGCCGCCCGGCGCCTTCAGGATGTTTTTCAGCGGGATCGACGGCGGTGGCGCCCGGTCCGAAAATTGTTTCAGCCCTTTTTCGTCGATCCACATGTATTGCGCTTGCGCCAGCGAGGCAAACGCCATCAGGGCGGTCGCCGCCAGCAGGCGTGCGGGGATGTCTCGTTTCATTGCAGGTTCCAAATCAGTTGCCGTACGTCACTACGCCATGAATTGGGCCCGCTGTCAATCCGGAACGTAGCGTTGCAGCCATATTTGCGGCCTTGTCCGGACGAGGTGCGGGAACTTCTGTATAATTCGCTTTTGCGCCAATAGGAAAATGCTATGCGTCTACTTCAGAAAGCACTCACGTTCGATGATGTGCTCCTCGTCCCGGCTTATTCGAACGTTCTTCCGGTCGACACCTCCCTCAAGACTCGCCTGACCCGCAATATTTCGCTGAATATTCCCTTGCTGTCCGCTGCAATGGATACCGTCACCGAAGCCCGGCTGGCGATCGCAATGGCGCAAGAGGGCGGCATTGGCATCATCCACAAGAATCTGACCCCCAAAGAGCAGGCGAAGGAAGTGGCGCGCGTCAAGCGTTTCGAGGCCGGCGTGCTGCGCGACCCGATCACGATCCCGCCGGACATGAAGATCCGCGACGTCATCAAGCTCACCGAACAATACGGCATCAGCGGCTTCCCTGTGGTCGAGGGCAAGACCGTGGTCGGCATCATCACCAACCGCGACCTGCGTTTCGAAGAAGAGCTCGACGCCGAGGCGCGCGCCAAGATGACCCCGCGCGAGAAGCTGGTGTACGTCAAGGAAGACGCCGATACCGCCGAAGCGAAGCGCCTGATGAACAAGCACCGCCTCGAGCGCGTGCTGGTGGTCAACGACGAATTCGAACTGCGCGGCCTGATCACCGTGAAAGACATCCAGAAGTCGCACGAGCACCCGTTCGCGTCGAAGGATGCGCAGGGCAAGCTGATCGTTGGCGCCGCGGTCGGCGTCAGCCAGCGCGACGAAGAACGCATCGAGCTGCTGGTCGCGGCCGGCGTGGACGTGCTGGTGGTCGACACCGCCCACGGCCACTCGCAAGGCATCCTGGACCGGGTCCGCTGGATCAAGACGCGCTTCCCGCACGTTGACGTCATCGGCGGCAACATCGCCACCGCGGCGGCCGCGCTGGCGCTGGTCGAATACGGCGCCGACGCGGTCAAGGTCGGCATCGGCCCAGGCTCGATCTGCACCACCCGCATCGTCGCCGGTGTCGGCGTGCCGCAGATCACCGCGATTTCCAACGTGGCCGACGCGCTCAAGGGCACCGGCGTGCCGTGTATCGCCGACGGCGGCATCCGCTTCTCGGGCGACATCTCGAAGGCGCTGGCCGCGGGCGCATCGACCGTCATGATGGGTTCGATGTTCGCCGGCACCGAAGAGGCGCCGGGCGAAGTGATCCTGTACCAGGGCCGCAGCTACAAATCGTATCGCGGCATGGGCAGCCTGGGCGCGATGGCGGACGGCTCGGCCGACCGCTACTTCCAGGACGCGTCGGCCAAGGCAGACAAGTTCGTACCGGAAGGCATCGAAGGGCGTGTTGCCTACAAGGGCAGCGTGCTGGCGATCATCTATCAGCTGGTGGGCGGCGTGCGCCAGTCGATGGGTTATTGCGGTTGCGCGTCGATCGACGAGCTGCGCGAGAAGGCCGAGTTTGTCGAGATCACCTCGGCCGGCATGCGCGAATCGCACGTGCACGACGTGCAGATCACGAAGGAAGCGCCGAACTACCGTTCCGAGTAAGTTTTTCAGCGAAAGCGCGGCGACCAGTTCGCCGCGTTTGCTTTTCCAGCCTCATCTTTGCAATTACAGACAACTTCCCCCATGCACTCAAAAATCCTCATCCTCGATTTCGGTTCCCAAGTCACCCAGCTGATCGCTCGCCGCGTGCGCGACTCCGGCGTATTTTCCGAAGTGTTCCCGTACGACGTCAGCGACGAGTTCGTGCGCAACTACGGCGCCGCCGGCGTGATCTTGTCGGGCAGCCACAGTTCCACCCTGGAAGGCGAATCGCCGCGCGCGCCGCAGGCGGTGTTCGAGCTGGGCGTGCCGGTGCTGGGCATCTGCTACGGCATGCAGACCATGGCCGCGCAGCTGGGCGGCAAGGTTGAAAATGGCATGGTGCGCGAGTTCGGTTACGCCGAAGTGCGCGCGCGCGGCCATACCGCGCTGCTGAACGGCATCAACGACTTCGTGACCGACGAAGGCCACGGCATGCTGAAAGTGTGGATGAGCCACGGCGACAAGGTGCTGGAGATGCCGCCGGGCTTCAAGCTGATGGGCAATACGCCGAGCTGCCCGATTGCCGCGATGGCCGACGAGGAGCGCCGTTTCTACGGCCTGCAGTTCCATCCGGAAGTGACGCATACGGTGCAGGGCAAGGCGATGCTGGGCCGCTTCGTGCATGAGATCTGCGCTTGCAAGTCCGACTGGAACATGCCGGATTACATTTCGGAAGCGGTCGCCAGGATTCGCGAGCAGGTGGGCACCGAT